>Ga0160429_1000244_pt1 | contig 63623 bp, 66 predicted proteins | sample SolpanmetagenomR_FD_108199 | JGI IMG/M metagenome (GOLD analysis project Ga0160429, IMG submission 108199) | Solar panel surface microbial communities from Lawrence Berkeley National Laboratory, California, USA - R | ecosystem: Engineered > Built environment > Solar panel > Unclassified ... | reverse complement strand
TATATCTTCTGACTGATTCTGCCGTCTGTGTCTCGGCCAACACTTCTTTGTGAGTCGCTAGACGTTCGTCGGTTCAAAAGCGGCGTACTAGTGCCCTGAGAGCCCGTCGTCCGTCTGGATCCACTAGAGTAATTCCGCCTCCTGATTGATGGCCGTATTGAGGCTGATCTTATCGAATTTTCCTCGCTGGGCCGTCTGTAGTCTTCGCTGGGCCGTCTGTAGTCATCGCTGGGTCGTCTGTAGTCTGTCGGCGTGCCTTCTACCAACTCTCCACTCTCCAGCACTTCTTCTTCAACAATCGCGTCATCAAACTCGTAAGCCTCTTGTTCTTCCTCGTTCTCAGCATCGGGTCCGTCTTCGTCATAATATGCAAAACTAGCCGTTGATCCCCCTCTTTCCCTTCTATGACCAAAAAAACTAATCGATGTAGGTACACTTTCTGCTATCGGACCCGAGAAAATCTCATCCTCGGCCATTTCGACATCGGGATAATAGCTCCCCTGCGAAGTTGTGGAGTTTCGACGGAATGGATCATGGCGTTGATGGCTTGAGTTTCGAGTGCTCCTTCTATCGCGAGACCGGGACAAAGAATAACGGTTGAAGCCGGCTTGTTCTTGGTCTGATTGCAGATCATCATCATTATCCATCATCTGCTTCTCCAACTCTATGGTTGTTTTTACCAATCTTCAAACAGTTTCCAATACTGTCATTATGAATGTACTCTACTTGGGCACGGTAGAACTATTTTGTAGAAGAAAAAATATTATAACATGTGGGGACAAATGGCATCAGATTGGCGTGCATGTTTAGAACGGGCAAGTTCCGCTTCACGGAATCAGATACGAACAGGATGTTCACGAAAAGGTACAAGTGACACAGTGAACGGTCTTGTGGGCCAGACATGATCAGGATTTAGATTGCAAAATCAACACCAGAAGGGCTGTCCACTAACGTCTGGCAGTTTTGTGGAACGATAAGTAGATAGTCGAAAAGATATTATGATTGACGACTGCCTATATGATTTGTTGATAGCAGTCTGTGTTCATTATTAAACAACATTACCACTTCGCTCAACAGATGCAACTAGTTCTGATCTGAATTTTTCCACCCAATCAGACATAAATGATCCGGTTTTTGTTTTTACCACCACACTTTTCTCGACAGCTCAACATCTTTCAGGTTCGTAAAATAGGACAAAAGGGTTTATATGGAGGAAGGGTACAACATAATTCGTACGGCGGCACCGAAGGATCGTGGAGGGAGGTTGTTTCGGAATTGAGCACGGACGACACCGTTGTTGCCTATGAGCCATGTCGTCAGTCTCTTAATAATATTGTAATAAATCTTAGTGATGCTTACCGTGTGGTCGGGTAACTTTGCCCCAGATCACTCTGATCTTTGTTCCTCTGACCTCTTTTGACGCTCTGTATACGAATGCGATCTTTTTTCCGAGGTAGAATCTACAAGAACAATCTCAGCCAAATGTTTTGATATTATAATCCAAAATTGGTCCTGCTTACTGTGCGGCTTTAGTGTCTGATACACCTTCGATTTGTATCAAGCTGGTGTTTGGGTTGGTGTTTCGCTTTCCTCGCTGGTAGCTGAGGTGCTTTCCCCTGTTCCAAGCATGTTAGTATAATCGCTTGCGTAATTATGTCGAATTAATGCGTTTGTGATTCAAGGAATCAAGTCGTGCGAGGAGTATGATGAATATCAGTCTCAAGGATGAAACTTACTTGACATATACTACAAAGTTGCGCATTAGTATTCAGTCCCTATAGCAATAATACCAGACGTATGAGGTAATACTTACATCTGTGACTTCTAGTCTCTCCGGCCATCTCGACGTATTTGTTCGATTTGTGTATATGAACAAATCAAAGACAATCCTGCAAGCAAATCCTCAAAACCTTCAAAAGTGAAAGCACTAGGCGAATTCTCGGGTGTGTGTGCGATTCAAATTTGAACAGACTTGGCATTTTATGACTCTCGAACATCTCGAATGTGGGGTTCGCTCCAAATTTCGGTACTGCGGGGTACGCTGCACCTGACAAGACTAAGCAGCTCAGAGAGCATTCTGATATCGTAGAGCTATTGAGCTCTGAATTACCACTGCAATGCTTGACAATGGAGTCCAGTAGATAATCACCGTATCGTTCCCAAATCATTATGCCATTGTACATCTGATACATACGCCATCAGAGCTCTATGCACTTGCTTACGCTAACTTTTTCGTGTTACTCGGTGACGTAATTGAGATCTTTTGAACTTTCCGGCGAAACATTACCAACAAGGGCCTTTCCTTATATCAACCCCACTTGCATACACATATTGCATCTAGCGAGGCTCCGTTTTTGAAAACATTCACTACTTTTGTAACATGGCCGATACTGTCATTCACGATGACAATGGTGGTAGCCCTGGGTAACTCATTCTATATATAGTTTTTCATGCTCATACTAAACTCATCATCAGTACTGTAGAATTGAAGGACAACACTGTAATTGTAGTCCTAGGAGCTTCTGGTGACCTTGCAAAGAAGAAAACAGTGCGTAAAAACGTATAATCAACACATAAGGCTCTTATGCTGATCACATCATAGTTTCCTGCCTTATTCGGACTCGTAAGATTGCTCCACTACTGCAATCTAGCTTATCCACTTGCTGACTTATTCAGTACCGTAATCAATTCCTTCCACGCGATGTCAAAATTGTCGGATATGCACGCACAAAAATGGACCGTGGTGAATTCCTCAAAAGAGTAAAATCATCTATCAAGACTCCTACCAAGGAGACTGAAGAACAATTGGAAAACTTTTCCGGCCTTTGCAGTTATATATCAGGTCAATATGATAAGGACGAAAGTTTCAAAGAGCTCGAGAAGCATTTGTCTGAGCTTGAAAAAGGACAGAACAAAACAAACAGAATATTCTACATGGCATTACCACCGAGTGTCTTCATGACCGTTTCCGAACATCTCAAGAAATGCTGTTATCCAAAAAATGGCATAACACGTATCATTGTGAGGCATTTGACATGAATGTTTGCCTTAAGATTACTAATATTTCGTCTAGATTGAAAAGCCGTTCGGAAAAGACCTACAAAGCTCGCGTGAATTACAATCAGCATTGCAACCAAATTGGAAGGAGGAGGAAATCTTTCGAATTGATCATTATCTCGGAAAGGAAATGGTCAAGAATATCTTAATTCTCCGCTTCGGCAATGAGTTCTTTGGTGCAACATGGAACCGCAATCACATTGATAATGTGCAGATCACTTTCAAAGAGCCTTTTGGTACAGAAGGGCGTGGTGGCTATTTTGATGAGTTTGGTATCATTCGAGATGTTATGCAGAATCGTAAGTTTATGCCCCGCGCATATAGAGTTTGACAATCCTAATTCACATTGAACAGACTTACTTCAAGTTTTGACGCTATTGACTATGGAACGACCAATCTCATTTTCTGCAGAGGATATTCGTGATGAAAAGGTACGAGTACTTCGAGCTATGCCAGCACTTGAACCAAAGAACGTCATCATAGGGCAATACGAAAAGTCCTTGGATGGAAGCAAACCTGGTTACAAGGATGACGAGACAGTTCCAAAAGACTCGAGATGTCCCACATTTGCATCAATGGTAGCATTCATCAAGAATGAACGATGGGATGGCGTGCCTTTTATACTCAAAGCTGGTAAAGCTCTCAACGAGCAAAAGACGGAAATTCGTATTCAATTCAAGGACGTGACATCTGGCATATTCAAGGATATTCCACGTAACGAGCTTGTCATCAGGGTCCAACCTAATGAATCGGTATATATTAAAATGAACTCCAAGTTGCCAGGATTGAGCATGCAGACTGTGGTTACAGAACTTGATTTGACCTACAGAAGAAGATTCTCTGATCTCAAAATTCCTGAAGCCTATGAATCCCTCATTCTTGATGCTTTGAAGGGTGATCATTCCAATTTTGTACGAGATGATGAACTTGATGCAAGTTGGAGAATCTTTACTCCTTTACTACATTATCTTGATGATAATAAAGAGATTGTGCCGATGGGATACCCATATGGTGAGTTTTATAGTCATCCCATGTTAAGACGTATCTGATATACTGACGCATGTTTCTAGGTTCTCGAGGCCCAGCAGTTCTCGATGATTTCACATCCTCCTACGGATATAAATTCTCGGATGCGGCAGGGTATCAGTGGACTGGCACAGGCCAGCCTGACGGCAAATTATGAACAGTCACTTGAGTCATACACATAGCGAAGTAGCAGTATTTCCCAACCATGCTTGATATGGTATGATACGTAGTATGAAGTAAAGACATGAATAAACAATCCACGATGAAGTTATTAACGTTGACTGCTGCCACGTGACAAAATCCTGTACTTTTCACTCCAATGTGAATAATATTGTTGACCTTGATGGTCGTCGCGTGATACACGTCTCCGCTCGGAGGAGTTTGATCGCCGAAAGATGTCCTATATAGTATAGAGATTGGAAGTCTTGCGAGATGCGTGCGCACGCTGCGCAATGGATTGGAACGCCATCAATAAAGGGCTCAAACGAGTCGATACGTATGGGTTTACTGACATGCAGTCTAGTAGGTTTACAGTGAGTATCAATTCGATCCAGCTAATTATATGCGGACAGTAATGTGTTGATATCAAGATAGATTCACATGGAGCGTCGAAATGGCCTACTGCACACCATACCTCCTCCAACTCGGCCTTACAAAGCCTCAATTATCACTCGTTTGGCTAGCCGGACCTCTATCGGGACTCATTATGCAACCCGTAGTTGGCGTCTTGGCCGATAAAAGTAAAAGTAAATACGGTAGACGAAGACCGGTTATGGTAATAGCGGCTGGATTCGTTGCAATGAGTATGTTTGTTCTAGGATGGGCTAGGGACATTGTAGAAGTGTTTATTGGGGGAAATGAAGAGATGGTATGTTGAATTGCTGGAACTCGTCCTTGATGACGAAGCGAGAAGGAAGAGTAATGCTGACTGGACAATGAGAATGCGTAGATGAGAAAATTGACTCTGGTATTGGCTGTTTTGGCGCTTTATGCTACAGACTTTTCGATTAATGCTGTTCAATGCTCTTCTCGGTCGTTGATTGTTGACACGCTTCCAACGGTCAAACAGCAGATTGGTTCTGCTTGGGGTAAGTTCGAACGTCATCAAAGGATTATGCAGATTTAAGGCGACTGATGGATGTATAGCTGGTAGAATGTCGGCTATTGGTAGTATTCTTAGTTATATGACCGGGACTATCGACTTGCAATTCTTCATGGGCAATTTCTTCGGCGATACACAACTGAAACGATTGATTGTAATTGCTATAGTGGCTTTGTGTGCTGCTGTAATAATTACGAGTTGGGCAGTACAAGAACGTGTTTTGATTTTAGACGGGTAAGTCACGTTCAAGTCTTGATCGCAGACCACGAACTGATGTTATAATCACACAGATCAGACTCTACACAACCAGAAACACTATCGAGCATGTTGTTGACAATCCTACAAACACTAAGGAATTTACCGCCCCGAATATATGCTCTATGTATCATACAATTCTGGGTAGGAATTGGCTGGTTTCCATTTGCTTTTTATTCTTCGACGTGGGTTGGTGAGACTTATATGAAATATGACGCTTCTGAACTAGAGCGGAATGCTCCTGATAGTTATACAAAAGTTGCACCTATAGGAGCTTCTGCAATGCTCCTTTATTCTGTCGTCTTGTTATCTTCAAATCTTCTGGTACCATTATTTGTCAAGAGTCCAGAAGATGATGATATCCGTCGGTCTTTCACACCTCGTCCTCCACGAGCATTGAAAGGAGTATTGTCCTGGTTTCAGAATCACAAACCAGATCTCTTGACATGTTGGATGTCATCACAACTCGGTTTTGCTAGTATTATGATATTTGCTCCTTTCATATCCTCATTCCACGCCGCTGCGCTTTTAGTTGCATTATGTGGTGTTCCTGCAGCAATAGCAGACTGGTCTTCGTTTGCATATCTTGGAATTGAAATCAATCGTGTACCGACTTCTGTTGTGTCCATGACTGCTCGTCGACACGGTCGAAATTCTTCTTCATCATCTACCATTCTTCTCAACGCTTTTAATCCAAAAACGTCTAGAACTATACACGACTCAATCGATCTTGATAATGCTAATAATGAAGAAGATGGCACTACTCTCCATCTCCGACAGGATTCAAGCTCATCTATAAACGACTCTGCATCTACTAATCCCCTTTTAAATCCAAATTCTTCACCTTCGTCGAGAGAATATCGCAAAACGGTTCGAAATAATGTAAACAATAAATTACTATTCAATCACGGCTCTTCTGCGGATCAAAATGGCGAATTGGCGGGTATATACCTCGGCATTTTCAACTTTTACTGCGTACTTCCTCAATTCGTAGCGACTGGGATATCAATGGTTGTGTTTTCCATTTTCGAATCTCCAGACCATAATGCTTCTTTATCCAATACTGTCAAAGCGGATGAAAAGGGTACTGGCTCTCGAGATAACGTCGGTCTGGTCACTAGACAAAAAATTAACGCTGGACTGATTGGTAAAGGTAATCAAGTAAGCGGTATAGCAGTGTGTTTGTTCATAGGAGCGTTGTGTAGTCTCGTAGCTGCATGGAAGACTAGAAAGTTTCAAAAGGATACTAGAGGGAGTTATTAACACAAACAATCAATACCCTGAGTATATAAATATTGTATTCACTGTATCATTTAGCAAAATAGAATATAAATTAATTGACGGCAATCTTCTATAATTACTCTATTCAGTCATGTACAAAGACTTGTTGTTTATCAATCTAAAAATGTAAAAAGATTGGTATGAACTACGTTCAAAGCTCTATTAGCCTGTCTTTCTTCAATGACACAAGATATGTTGATTTCACTAGCGCCTATTATCATTAAATGACACGTTAGTATAATTATCTTTGAATGATAGATGGGTGTAGTAGATAAAAGGGGGAATAAAGAGTGGTGTGGCTTACCCTGACTTATCATCTCGACGTTTATCCTCTCTTGACCCAAAACGCCTAAAAACCGTCCACTGATTCCAGTCATGGAGCGGAGTTCTTTCCCTACCAAGCTTACGATAGCCATGTTAGGAACGAGATCTACATCTCCCCACCGACTCAAGTCTTCCACTGCGCCTTTTAACGCGGCGGACTCGATGCGTAGTTCTTCGGCGATATCTTGAGTTTGCACGACCGCGTCGATTCCACTCGCGACAGTGGGTATGTTTAGATTACTGGTCGGAGGAGGAGGATTAGAGGCTGACGAGACTTGTGAAAGCAGGGCGATTTCGGAATGCAAAGCCATTGAGACGTGGACTTCGGAGCTTGAAATCAAATCTACGCTTAGTTTGTGTTTGTCCAGTGTGCTGAAGATGCTCATGAGGAAACCATGGGCTCGGGTACGTTTTTTGCTATGGACGTTTAGGACGGTAATGCCGGATTTGATGGTTACTGCTGTGGGACGACGAGGATGGGATGGGATGGAAGTAGAAATCTTGGTGCCGTTGGGAGGAGTAGACGGGTTAGGATTGATGAGGTAACGAGCTTGATCTCTTGTGAATGAAGAGGTGCTCAATGTCTTTTTATATGCGAGATTGCCTGTCGAGTCTGGTTCAATCAAGGTTCCTGCTCCACGAGGGTTCTTTACATTCTTGATACGAATGGGAATACTTGCTCGAATAACTTGGTCCATGGTAAATGGATGAATAACTTCGCTGCCGTAAAATGTCAATTCGGCTGCTTCGGCTGGTGTGACGCTAGCTAATAGTCGAGCAGTAGGGACTTTTCTAGGATCGGCTGTGAAAATCCCATCGACTTCTTTCCATATCTGAAGTTCAGATGCTGATAATCCTACTGCGACCAACGCGGCGCAGAGATCAGTATATCCACGTCCGATTTGTGTCAATAGTCCCCCGGGAACATTTCCAAAGTATCCCGTAATGACAGGTACTGCTGCACCGCAATCATACACCGCTTTTGCCAATGACTCTGATAAATCATTATAAAATTCCTCACCCAGGATAGTATCAGAATCTATATTGATAACATCACTCAAATCAACATACGCAGCGTCTACACCGCGATCTTGTAGCACTGCAGTCATATATCGACATGAAAGTTTCTCTCCTTTTGCTATAATCTTATCTTCCGTCCTTGGAGATACTTCACCTAGATGTTGCGCTGCTTCGAGTACTTTTCGTAAAGCATCACATTCTTCAATGACTTCGGCTTCATATTTCTTCCTCACTTCCGAGTTTGAAATTGTATTTTTCCCTGCAGAAATATGATCTTCGCAGATGATATCTACTATATTGAGATATTTTCTCGACTTGGGCTTTTCAGCTTCTCTCGCCGCTCTGAGAAGTCTAGCAATGCTATTAGAAATGGTAATATTGGACTGTTTTATGGATTGTACTTGCCGATTCGTTGTCCCTTCGCTTTTTGTAGAAGTGCTGCGTGCAGAACAGACTACCGCAATATTATGATTCTCTAACCCACGCCTATATTACAGCATTAGTCTATATCTGCTAGATCCTTCTTCGTGATAGACATACAGTATAATATCTTCTGCTATATTGACCGGTAATTTCCCAAGACTTGTACCGCCATACTTTTGTACAACCCAATTTGCATTCCCTGGGAGGTCTTTTTCTTTACTGTGCGGTATCCGTTGACCAACTGATTCTGATGTGGGTGTGAATGACATGTTTTGGTTATATTACGTTTGACTCCAGATTGTCGTTCTCAATCTTCTATCTTTTATGTCGAAGAATTTCTCATGTATTGGAAGCAGACTGAGCGATATCAATGTATCAGGTTATGGCGTATTGATCGAATAATGAGAGGGGAGAATAGTAGGATACTGTATATATGTCTGATCTAAAAATATATTTTTGGTGGGAGAAACAATGATTTTTTGGGTGAAAGAAAACAATAATTTTTGGATTCACTCCTGTCTGCATATAACGGTCATGACTCAGCCCATGTCATAGCATAATAAGATCAACATAAACAAAGACGAGAAAGTTATTGAGTCTAGACGGTATTGATACATGTAGGAAACTATTACACAGTAAATCTACTCCTTTTGTTACTTCTTTACTTCAACTCAAAGTACAAACAAAAGTAGACGTGTCTATTCAGTAATGTTGGTCTTTCAATGACTATTCCAAATCATCACCATCGTCACCGCGAGGACCAGGAGTCAATCCTCTGGAAGTTTTGATCCCATCATCCTCTCCCATTCCATTATCCTCATCTTGGCCCTCAATCTTACATCCTGCACCAATTTCCGCCTCCTCTTCTTTGGTCTCTCCCATTTCATCTCCATCTTCAGACTTGACCTTTTCCTCTTCGACTTTTACTTTCGACTTTCCGTTTCCTTTTCCCTTGCCCTTTGCTTTGCTTTCCTTCTCCACCTCACCATTACCGTTTGTTTTATCGTCTTCGTCTGACATTTCATCTTCACTTCTAACCTCGACTTTTCCCTTTCCTTTCTTCGCGACTCCACCATTTCCTTTTCCTTTTCCCTTTCCATTATTCTTCACTGGTCTGGCGACTCCTTTCTTTCCATTTGCAGTCATGATTTTTGCCTTTTTAGCCTGTCCCTTCTCTTCTTCTTCGTCGGCATCATCAGGTTCGTTATTATCGTTACTAACTTCTTCATCCTCGTCATCGTCTGATTTCCCGACGGCTTTTCTTTTGCGGCTTCTGGCAGCACCAGGAGTTGATGGTCCAGTGGTGGCTTTTTTGGGACTGTTTGTAGCTGTAGATTCGCCTCCAGTAATTTCACGCTTGAGTTTCTGAAAGCGTTGACTACCATTACGAAACATTAATTAGTAAAGACTAAACACGACATGTCCGAAAGATGAAGACAAGACAGAACCGAATTGAGAATATGACGAGGGATTTGATAAGATAGAAACAGTAAGAATGATGTAAAAGGTAAGCATGACAGGAATAAAGATAGAAAATAATACATGGACGATAGGAGAATGGTAATGCATTGAGATGTAAGACTGTAGAGAGGTGAGTAAAAGAATGGAAGAATATACCGAATAGCTTCTGCCGTCTTGCCAGGAATACTCTGAGCAACTTTATCCCATTTCGGAGTAGTGATTTCGCTCACTGCGATACATTGTAAAAGAAGATTTTTATCTTCGAGGTCGGTCCAGGTTCCTTTCATATTTAACGATCTCAATAACCACTACTTTATCAATGTAGGTTGAGATATCAAGTCAATGTAGATATGATGGTTGTGTAAAATGATATTTATTTAAAAAGATATACGAATGATGGCTTGCAAAAGATGGATAAATGTTTACAATAAATGTGATAAGAAAGGATGGAGAGAAGGAAAAAAGATATGTCTACTTATGAAATAAGATAATGTGTGAAAGTGAAACTTGGCGAAAATAAAAAGTGAAGGTGAAAGTGAAAGTTCACGCTTGACGATTGAACATGATTTGATAATGTGAATAGTCGTAAAACATGTACATAAGAACTACAACATCTAATTCACTACTCCATAAACGTTTGCTCGTGAGTATAGACAAGAATAAGAAAAATCTAGATAGATGGTTGGCACAATATGGCCTGCTATACAGTCAGACATCATCCAAATTGATTCAAGAAAATTAATAGTCATTCTTGTCCCTTGATTCAACATTTCGTATAAACACAATTATTTCGCCTTTCATACTATGAATTTGGATGTATAGGATTGATTTGATTTACTGCACCATTGGCTCGTGACCAATCTTGTACACGATTCTTCAGATCAACGTCCGTATTGTGATTGTTTTGATCTTGATTGGCGACTTGATCATGTTCGTGTCCATCTTCATTCATGAAATGACCATGCTCTTCACCATTGAAACTGTCGCGATGCTCTTTGTCAGCGCCAACACCACTGTCATTCTCTTCGGGTGGTATTCCTCCATTTTGTTGCATAGATGCTTGTGCACTGACTATTTGAGCTAGTCGTTTAATTCGTGGAGTTTGAAGCCATGCAGGTGCATATGTTTCCAAAGCAGTAATGGCACGAGGCTCGGCGATCTCATATGGTCCACTGTCATCCATATCAACGGCCGGAAGAAGTAACATATCAGTCTTTGGATCTGTCACTCGTGATGCAACAGCTTTCATGATTTCTCCATTGATCGGCAGTTCATAATCGGCGACCAAGTATTGATTTAGTAATTTCTGGATTTGATTAGGTGATAACCTGTTTGATTTCAATCAGTAAAAGTGCTGTACTAATAAGAATTAACGGTGACTTACATCCAACAAATATCCTGTATAATTTCAATATCATTTAGTGTTGCTTTCTTCAATTGTAATAATTTTGTGGCTTGCATAAGATGTTCAAGTTGAAGAGTACCTTCGGGCATGTCATGACTTTTACACCATTCTTCGATTCTCGTAATGTTGTAGTTGATCTGTAAACCACGTTTCCAACTCAAAAAGTTTCTACGCATGAGTAGATCATTGAAAGCCGTAACCCCAACAAGTTTGAGTAATTCTGTAATGGTTTGGACAATAATACTATCCTCCAAGAAGAAAGCCTTCATAGCTTTATATATGTTATTAAACAACGAAAGTAGATTATCCATGCTGAATGCAGGTGTTTGACTTGACTGTAAAAGTTTACCGAGAAATCTATTAGATTCGTTCGTCACAAAGCCTGGCAAATTTTGGGATTCAATTATAGCTGGTACAATCATCTTTTGCAACTTCTTCTTAAGAACTTTGAGCCAAGTGTGATAAATATTGAACTCCAAACTTTCTAGATCATGCTTGACGATTTCCAATAACCGGTCATATTCAAAATTATTTTCCTTTTGTGTTTCGTACCAATCTTCCGCCAAAAAGACGAATGACAACATTTCGTGTACGTTTGACAACCAGAATGCACCAGGAGTGACAGCTTCGTCACCGTCATGAGCCATGACCTCTCGCTGTATAGATTGCATGACATTCGCCAAAAACCGTTCTGATTCTTTCACAAAGCCATTATTCCACATTTCAGATGTCACGAGGTTTATGAGATAAGCAGGGAACAATACTTCCTTGTCGGTCGCAGGAGGCGTTGTACCGGGCGCAGGTATTCGTATATTCCTGATTAGTCCCATTGTTATTTCGTCGTTCAATGCCTCTTCATCCGCGAGAATACTTTCCAATTCAGATTCAACATCGTCAATGTCGGGTCTGATTGGGCTTCGAGGGAGTGGTTGGTTGTAAATATTGTTACCAGCACCAAACATCATTGACACTGGACGAGGATTGAATCCAGCCGCAAATCTTTCAGTATCAATCTTTTCGAGCTGTGCTGATCTTCGTTTAGGCTTCTTAGCTGAGACAAGATTGATGAATCCAGCGTTATTGCCTGGGGCGGCGGATCTATCAGCTCCGTTCGCGACATCACCATTGATTGGACCCGCACGTTTGACCACATCCAGCTCGTCTTGTAGATCAACCAATTGTTGTCGCAAAGATAACTTTTCCGATTCGGATGAATCATGACTTTCTCTACTATGTTGTAAATCTTCACTTGTCACCCGCAACGATTCGCGCAAAGTCTTCTCTTCCTCTTGTAGACGCTTCATATGCGCTGCAGATTCATCAAAGCTTGCCTGTAGACGAGACATTTCCTGTTCCATCTGCGAGAGTTTGGCGGCATGAATACCTGCTTGATTAGCCTCGGCTTGTAGTTCTTTTGTCCTTGTCTCGAGTGCTTGAGTTCGTGTTCGCCACTGTTTGAGTTGATTTTCATATCCTTCAACTTGACTCTTGAGTGCTTTATTTTCTGTTCGCATACTTCCCAGAGTCTGTGTAAGCTCGACAACCTTATTCTCCAGCTTGTAAGATATCTGTTTGAGGTCCCTAGCCTCTTGTCGTAGTCCTTTGTATGCTTCTCTAGCCTGTTTTCCGCGCCATAGCTTCTGAATAGTAATAATCTTCTTCCTGTATGATCGCCACGATTGTAGACCTTGTCTCTTTCGCCAATTTCGTTGAATAATTCGAGCGGCATTACCAAGTCTAGTATCTAAGATATGTTTTCGACGTAGCCAGCCCTTTGCCGCTGCTTCAAAGACGATGATATCGTTGCGGATGAGTAAGAAGTTCTTGCGTTCTTTTTGCCCTCTCCACACTCGCTGGATAGTCGTAGCGCCTTTGACACGTCTCGACTCTTGGGCTTGTGCTCTTGCAACAAGGCCACGAAAAAGATTTTGTGCTTTGATGATCGATTGGATCGTCTGTAAATAACGTTTACGATAGTACCTGGCGCGAGCATTCTTCTGCATAATGATTGCTGCGTCGTGAAGTCGTTGTGTACGGAGTCCTTCGAGGAAAGCCAACATACCAGCTCGGAAGAATATCTTTGTCAACCCAAGCTGATATTTGTCGGTTGCATCTTTCTTAGTCTCCCCAAGAGCTTTTCGTAATATTGCATCACCCATTTTTCGGACCTCTGGACTCCACTCGGAAGATGGCACAAGCATGTAGTAACGTAAAGCGAATTCCTCATATGTCCATCTTGTAGGATATCCGGCACAACTGATACGAACTGTTTCTAATACACCACAAGCTCTTAATTGACTCAAAACCATAGGTCCTTCATATTGCCATGCTTCTTTGTTCTCGTTAGGTTTGATACATCTAATATAGTGTACATCGGTTGAATTGATCGTATCCATGAGCTCTATAAGAGAAGATTTGAAAATACCACCGAGAGTTGGCTTTCTGGCAGTTGCTGCTCCTCCGACACGCCTACCCGGTACTGGCGTGATTGCAGCAGCTGATTTAGTCTGAATGGCAGCATTTTCCCTCTCCCGTGCTGCTGTAGCTACTTCCAATACTTGTTGAAGAAAGGCATTGGAAGTGCCCTTGAGAACTTCAAGATGCTCGTCAGGAACCGTGTCCCTGTTCTTCTCGATGAATCCATCAGATTCATATGTGACATCAACAGCGTAATGACAAACCGTAAAGGCGGATTTTCCAAATCGAGGTTTCTTGAAGAACTTTGACTTGTCGGCAAAATTTGTATATAGCTTGTTCACAAACGATTCATCGGCGCCCATCGGAAGTCTTGACTCTTCGTCGAGCAATGCTAATACACCCATCTTATTCTCAATCAAGTCAATACAAGGTTGATTGTCCGAAAAGTCGATGAATTTCCAATCAATCTGTTCTCTGACATATTCTTCTTGCTCAAGTTTAAAGACATGTTGATTGAATTCTTGTTGTAGTTTCTCATTTGCGTAATTGATACAGAACTGCTCGAAAGAATTCTTTGTAAAGTGCTCGAACCCGTAGATATCTAAAACTCCTATAAAAGACTTGACGGAGCTCAGGATCTCTTCTCTGGCTAGACTGCTATTTATTGTCTCTACCAACCAGTCGAAGAGACTTGAATAGATATACTTTGCTACAGAGTCTCTCACAACAATTGCTTGCGGTTGAGATAAGTTTGATATTATCTTTTCACCTCTAGTGATAAGCTGTTTTTTAACGGTCCATTTTGCAAAATCATCGGGATTTATGCCGAGTAGGGCACATGCCTTGACCAAGGCAGGTTCTGCGGGTGAGATTTGGGAGTCAGTTCTGGAAGCTTGTATCTTGATATTTCCGATATGCAACAACGCAGCAAGGATGCGGATGATTTGTGCTTGCTGATCATCCGTGACCCCTATACGTGTCAAGGATTCGCGAGTAGCTTTAAAGTCTGCAGCATCGTCAACTCCTTCTATCCGAGCATTACCACCTTGATTTAAATATTCGTAATCGTCTGCGCTTTGAAGTCCAAGCTCTTCTCTCTCTCGATTATCAGCCCCCGCAGCTAATTGGTAAAAAATATGGTAATTTCTCTCCTTCAAAGGTTGAAACACCAATCTTGATCGTTCTAGCAGATAAGTCCTTATCCTTGCGCCTATAATCTCAGTCTTGTCGTTAAACATAATCTCAATATATTTCCCAAATCGTGACGAGTTGTCATTTCGTGTAGTTTTTGCGTTTCCGAATGCCTCCATTATCGGATTTGTTGCCAAAATTTGCTCTTCAGTTTCGCTCATTGCATCTGCTCGTCCTTTTGCCCGGCTGCCGCTTTGGTCTGGCGACTCTCGCGTCGCAAAGTATCGCATGATATACTTTGCGCTCACTGTTTTTCCAGCTCCTGATTCGCCAGATACGACGACTGTTTGATTTCGCCCATCTCGTAACATGTCACTATTTCTAATTAGAATGTTACTTGTAGTCTAGGACTGAAATCACATACGCAAATGCTTCTTCAGCGATAGCAAACAAGTGCGGGGCTTGTGATGCTCTCTGCTTTCCAGCATAGACTTGTACCATTCCCGGTTCGTACAAAGAATCGACTCGCGCAAAGGGATTGGTTGCAATAAGCACAATTCCACTGTAAGTATATATTTCTTTCTGGGCATATCGAAGTTTTATTGCCTGTAATACTATTTTGTAAAGCATCAGTGGAAGCCATTGATTTCAACAATCAATCTGTCAACATACCTGCGGGTTCGTTAAGATGTGAAAGATTTGTAAGATCATCACTAGCTTCGAGAATCGCCGGGTTCATTAGGGGTGGGAGAGTCGTGTCAGATTCATTCTGAAGAGTAGAAAGCTTTGTGACCAGCTCTCGTGTCTATAATACCGTCAGCTGTGATTATGTTTGAACTGCTTCTTTGATTGCATACCTCGCCATTTTCTAATTTAAATATCAATTTTACTTGATCTCCTTCCACCGACTTCCGTTCTACTACTGACGCTACCCATCCTTCGTTGGTGTCCGGCTGCCACGCCCTAGTTCCAACCTCATATGCGAGAGCCATAGTTTCCACTTATCTTCGAAGCTCGTCCGATAATTTTCTGGACCAGATTGGTCATATATCAGCCGATCAGTCCATCTAATTAAACAACGAGAGCCTTTGAGATTGTTCCAAGATTCTGCAGATCTTGGGCAAGCTGAATCAAAGCTGTAGTATGGTAAATTAGTAGTCACTCGTCGCGTTGATTATTATGCAGTTGTGTGAACGAATGGCGAGGTCAACGGTTACTGTAATCTGTGTCGGACCGTTATGGGTAACTTATTTTTTATATGCCTGAACGTGTCGTGATGAGGGCTGCCGTTAATGTATGCAAATGATTGATTCGTATATGCTATGTATGTTAGGATTATCGTATCTATTTCCAAAATTGATTGGTCACTAACACCAAGCTGTCACATAGAGTTTTCAGATTTCACAGGGCCAACAACGATGATCGTCTCCGCATTATGTACTCCGCAATTCTGTCCTAGAAACAGAGCGCAATAGTCAACCATGGCATGAATTTGGAAACTTCTAGCTATGATGATCATAATGTTCCCTAGCTAAAGCGAAGATAGTCTACAAGAGAGAGTATGCAACGATAATCTATCGTATAGAATTGCGTCTACTGTTGAATCGTCAAGTGATCGTTAACTTTTGGATGTTGAGCCCAAAAAGATTTCAAGTCATAACTATGGCCGAGCGTGATCAATACAGTACTCTAGTTCGAATGCATGATGGTAGTGACTCAAGTCGCTCGTAGACGTCCTTCACCTCAGTCACATTGACGTCACTGATATCAGCCATCAAGAAAGCAACCTCCCCGCGAGAATCACTCATTTGCTTGTCAACGTTGTGATCACTGAGAATGTCATTTACCCGTTTGAGTACACCAGGTATGTTCTTGTGTATGAAGATGACCTAAGTATAATAGATTTAGCGATGTGTTGTCAAGTCGTACAAGAATTGGAACTTACCCTAACGTGATTTGCTTCGTCAGCAGTCAAGCTTCTTAATGATACAACCGGCATGTTGACAGAGCCCTGAGTTGTTCCTTCGTTCGCATAACGAGATAATGCTTCGCTGACTTCAAGACCAATTGCAATCTGCGCTTCTTCGGTACTCCCTCCGATATGTGGTGTCAAAATCACGTTCTTCAGAGATCGTAGATCTTCCGCCCAGCGATTCAAATCATTAGCAAAGTAATCTCCATTACCCGACGGCTCATTTGGATATACATCTACGGCTGCACCTGCTATTTTACTTGTTCTAGAAGCATGAATAAGCGAGGGTATATCAACCACACTTCCTCGAGACGCATTAATCAAATAACTTCCATCTCGCATCTGTTCAAATTGTTCAGCACCAATCATGTTCTTTGTCTCAGGTCTTTCAGGCACATGAAGTGTGACAAAATCAGAATTGGCAAGTAATTCCTCGAGTGACCCCACCTGTCGTGCTGTTCCCATACTCATAATGTTGATCACATCATAGTAGAGCACCTTCATACCCATACTCTCTGCCAACACCGACAATTGGTTGCCGATGTGACCATATCCTACTATTCCAAGAGTTTTACCACGAACCTCCCAACATCCAGCCGATACTTTGTTCCACGTGCCTCTGTGCATTTCCAGGTTTCGATCGCCTAATTGACGTGCAAGTGTGATTATTTCACCAATTATTAATTCGGCTACAGATCTAGAATTTGAGAATGGAGAGTTGAAGACGGGTACACCAGCATATGCTGCAGCCTCTAGATCGACCTGATTTGTACCTATACAATAACAGCCGATGGCGAGTAAGTTCTTAGCATTACGTATGACCTTGGATGTGATTTTTGTCTTTGATCGTATACCGAGGACATGTACATCTCTAATCAAGCATAAGGTTAATTCCGGTATACATGTCTTGTAGTCCTTTATAATCATACGTTATCTTTTCCATTAATTGCTCTTCTGAAAGACCATGCGTCAATGCCTCGACTTGATATCCCTGCTCTCGGAGAATATTCTGTCCAGCAGCGTTTATGTTCTCCAAGAGCAAAACTTTTATATCTTCTGTATGGTATCGTCTCAATTGTTTAGCAGGAATAGGTGGTGTTTGTGAGTCAAAGCTTGATGCTGTGCTATCAAAGCTGCCACTCCTGTCGGCGCCTGCGAAAGACAGATTTGGATCATCGCTATTTGATCCGGCTACTCTTCTTCCAAAGCTATTTTGCTTCGAGCGGGTCGGTATATCCCTGGCAAGTGACATTTCAGTGAAGGTGGTGATCAATACCAGTAAAAGAGATTGTGGAGCATTTTACAGACGACCATGGTAAATTTATTTTTGGATAGACTTCGTCATGATCCACACATGATCCGACATGATAACAATGGAGCACGTCGCATATGTACGTAAGAACGAGTGATAAGAATGGCATCGTGAGTCCTGCTTGCTTCCTCAGAACCACGTCGCGTGGTCTAAAACTTGTATATAGTGGGTATTTTCACATTGTTGTCAATCCAAAACCAGATAATTACACATTGCCTGTGTTTCCAAGTCTATACTGGCCATTTCCTGTTGATGGTCGTCAAACGCATTACTTGTACGATGCGAAACCAATATGGCGATTCACGCTTTTATGGACGCTCATTTCAGTCATCGGAATACACGTCGTCGCGGCATCGTATGCGGTTATGACGCATTGGAGAGAATGGAGGTTTATTTGGATTGTGCCAATTGTCTTTGGTGTCATTGGTGGAATCGAGGCGTTGATAGCAGGAAACGCGGTTGGTGGTCTGTAAGTATATGTATGAAATGCACGAGTACATAACACCTCTAATGCAGAGTATAAAGATTGGCCGCCGTCTACACATCTGGACACTTTAGAATGTCTACTTGGATTCCGCTTTCATGGGGGCTAATCAATGCAATGACTTTGATTCTGTCATCTTTTGCGATACAGGGTGGCCTGTAGAATGGGAGGCACTTAGACCGGATGGGTACGACGTAACGAAGACACAAACGAATTGACAAGAATCATGATTGTATTTTTAGAGTCATCTACATACTGTTGTAATATTATTGAAGAGCGCAATGTATAGCAAAGTGAATATGACATGCATAGCAAGTCGAAATAAATCAAGTACTACATATCTGCATAACATCTTTCTACCATAATCTTTAGGTAAAACTTCTAACTCTGCTTACATTCAGCAGTCTCCTTGTTTGGCTTCGATCCATCATCCTACTAGAAAGGTCAGAAATCAATTTGGATGATCAGTATTATCAATGCCGCAGCTCACTCACCTCAGCCTCTGAATCGTCCTCATCATCATCTCCACGGAAATCCTCATCATCTTCATCATCTTCATCGGCAAATTCCTCAGACAAGAGATCTTCACCAAACTCAGCTTCAAATCGTAAAGCTTCACCAGTGAACCAATCTACTGCTCTAGGGATTAGCTTCTCTTTAATGTCCTCACCGAGTTGGTAGTCGAGTTCCAGCTTAGCTTCAATGTCGTCGTCAATCTCATCGTCGTCATCTTCTGAGGGAGGCTTGGCGGGATCAAAGAAGTCGAAGAATGACGGTGTTGGAATTGTTTTCTTGACAATACGGGTTTGCTTTGTGTCTGTACAGTGTTAGTTCTTGATTTACATCGCTCACAACAAGAAGATGAATATACTTTTATTTCTCTGTTTCTTGCTTTCTACTGTCACGGTCAAATCCTTGCCAGCTTTCCAGTCAATCTTGTTACCTTCTGCATGGTCATAGATGAAGTCACCACCATAACCGCTCTCTTCTTGGTAGAAATAGGTCTTTGAGATGGATTTGTTGCTGAAATATTCGTTCTCGGCAAAGTCAAAGATAAGGCGGAATCCAGGACGGTCAAGATACTCCATGCGGATATTTGTCAAGGTCTTGAGAACAGCCTCGTCACGATCTGTGATTGTCTCTGCAAGGGAGGTATTCTTCAAAGCTGTCAACCAGAACTCTGGAACACCCTTTGTTGGCTCAGCAGGCTCTTCGGTGTTTGTCTTTGGCTGTGAATGATCATCGTCATCCGCGTCTTCTGCATCCTGCTCATGCTTGACTGTTTCACCAGTGGTGACTTCAGCATCGGTAGGCTCAGCAGAACCGTTGATGATATTGGCTCGCTTCTCATACAAGGGACTGTACTTGGCGAAGAATTTTTTCTCCAAAGCAAGAACCTCTTCTTGAAATTGAGCCTCAAGGTCTGAATGTTCTTTCTGAATACCTTGAAGTCCTGTGATACGCCTGCGAATTGAGGGTGGAAGACTTTCAACATATCCCGATGGTTTTCCAACAAGATGCTCCAGTTTATTTTGCATGAGCGACACAATCTGAGGATTTGCTTCAAAAATGGATTTCACCTCTTCTGTAGAAATATTAGGACATAAACATGAGAGTGACATTCACTTGAAATCGTACCTTCTTTGATCGTATTCACGCCAGGTTGTTGGGCGCGAGAAGATATAGGAGCATTATTCAGTGGTGTATTTTGTGGAGTTCTTTTGACAAAAATTAGCATTGACTGAGGCGAATAAAGAATGTTTCTCTGAAGAAATTTCGATGAGTATAACATACGGGGCAACTGCAGCCTCCTTCTTAATGTTGGGGATAGGTTCAGCCATGACTGTTTGCCTCAATATCTATATTGAACAGAATATATGAGTATGGACTTTGCTCTGCTTGATGTTTAGAGGGAGGAAGCAGGTTCTATGGTGATCGGGAAAATATCACTATTCACGATCGTACAACTTTGGTTTACAGAAAAGTTTCATCCTTTTGGAGGCTTCTGCACGGACCATAAACTTTATTCCCGCCAAGGAATTGTTATAGTACTAGTAATAAGAATGTGAACAGCTCAGCTCAGTCAACTTCTTGGTATGTCGAATCGATGAAGTGAAGTACAGATATGAGTATTCCATATGGGATGATGTTGTTCACTTTCAGCACAAGTATCTACTGGATTCTCGCTATCGCTTAGTCATTCATATTGTGCATTTCTGCGATTTCACTTTCCATCTTTGCTATGCAATCGTGATCAATTGATTTCCTAAGTTATTGAAAAACGCTACTATTTTTGTTATTGATCTGAACCTGCGTATCATTCGACAATATATCTACATACATCCTTACCATATTTCAAAATGAGCAAGTATTCTTACTCAGTCGTTCAGGAGACCTTCACAGATATTGAAAAAAACCGGCTTATCGCCTGCTATTTGACCATTGCAGATACGAACAATGTGGTAAGTACCGTGAACATGATTCCGATTATCTGGAGCAAACGTTATTCCAGGTCAATTTTGAGGCTGCTGCACACGAATTCGGGGCCGCTTCAGCTGAATCATTCAAAAAAATGATCAACAATGCTTTTAAGAAGTTGGACGGTAAGAAGGCAGATGGCAGTGCTTCTGTGTCTAGCATGGCAGTGGGATCCGCAAAGAACTCTACATCTCGAAAACGCAAGGCGGAGGATAACGAGAGCAATGGGTTGCAGATCGGTCTGGATAAACCCACCAAGAAAAGTCGCAAGTCTAACAAGAAAAAGGGCATTGAACATGAAGGTTTGTTGCAGTGTTATATATATAATAATTGCCTTATCTAACAGATTATAGACAAGGTTGTAAACAATGATGATTACGACTCGACACCTTGAAAAACAGACTGTAAATAAAGCCAGGCAGTGAATGCGCTCAAATAATGGGTACATGCGGCCTTCAGATATGTTATTATGTAACAATAGTCTTTCAACAACGGTCTACCTTTATCAAAATTATGGTTATTCCCTGCGCTTGTTGATACCAATTCATATTCGTTCTTATCCTTTTGCTTGCATCGGACATAAATGAAGTTACCACACACGTAAATGTGAAGCTAAATGTGATGGACAGGAATCTGTGGCGACAAAGTGAATGCCGGGGATTTCCTATGCACTTTTCACTTTCACTTTCCACCTTATATTACAATCACTTATATGCTAACATATAGATTTGATCTTCTTTTCTGTATTCTTTATTTCTGTCTATCCAAAATACATATTTCCAATCGGCATCCTTAATATATATCATTTTTTACACAATCAAAATGTCAGCAGAAACTAGCCTCACATCAGCATTCTCCAGTGGAGAGTCTAAGTTACTCCTTTCTATGCTCGCTCACCTGAAAGGAGATATCAATGTAAGTGTCATCTATGTCCACTCCTTCTACACTATATCATCGTAAAGATGTTCTTGGACTGACTTTTATGTCTTAGACCAATTGGGAACTTGTAGCGAATGACTGCGGTTACAAAGACATCAGTATCGCAAAAACACGTTGGGGTCAAATCAAACGTAAAAGAGGCCTTGGAACTTGTACTACAGCTGTCGGTGCTGGAAATGGAGTCAACAAGGTCAGAAAGGAAACTACACCAAAAAAGAGAAAAACAAAGGGTGGGAAGAAGGATGATGATGTTGTAAAGAGCGACGATGAGGAAGATGGTGCTGACAGTGGAGAGATTGAAGTCAAATCATCGCCTGTGAAGAGTGAAGTTGATGCTGATGAAGGAAGTTCAAATGTGAAGTATGAAGAGGATATATGAATGAGAGTGTGTGAAGATTAAGAAGGCGCTATGAGATAGGATATGATCGGTTAAATGAATATATCGCTAAGCTAAATACCTACATGTTTTAAATGTAATATATCACCGGTGTGATGGGTGTTGTATCGATCCGAATTATAATTCTATTAAAAATTACATTTTGATTTTTCCAAAAATAAAAAACGTCACAGCCAAATCATCATCGACTTCCCACACACATCATGTGCAATTCAATGTGGTAAAGACATGTCACCACACTTTCGAGCATAGTACCTTCCACAAACGGCCAACGAGTCTTTTACATTTTGAAGGACTGAGATAATGACCACCTCCCTTCCCCGCCTCTCCACTCTTTTCCAAACCCAATGCCGCATCTTCGACACAATCTACAACCCGACCCGCGCACGACTCGGTAACAAAATCCTACGCCAGCGTCTCAAAGGTCCAGCGCTGGCAGCGTATTATCCCCGTCGCTTAGCCACCATACAAACGTTAGAAAGGGCATATCCTGGGTATGAATTCGCAAACGAGGAAGAAGACGATAGATTAGAGAACGTGCAGGTTGCCAAAAGTCGAGGCAAGGGAGCGCCGAAGAAGAGGAAAGGGAACGAGCCGGTGACGAGGGGAAAGAAGGGGGCTGCGCAGAAAGGAGTGGATGGAAGGAGAAGATAGTGATACGCTTCAATAAAGACGAGAATAGGCACAAGGCTTTCATATCAGTGGTGAGAGATGGATCACTTGTAAAAGACGAGAAGAAGATTGTATATAAATTCATGAGATATTGTATCATACTACCACTATTCTATAACAATTCCAACTACAAAATGGATAACTGTAGGCATATTTGAATAACCTGTTACTAGACGACCACTGCAAAGAATGATCAGGTGGAGAGCTGCAGAAGAAAAAGACTTGATTCAATAAAACTTGATACTCAACACTAAGAAAATATAAAACTATGCCATGGATATCATTAAAAGTTCCTAAACCTCTGATTGTAAACAAAAACGCCATAATAAACTTGTATGGCTCTCCATGATGAATATTAACGCACTATCTTACAGTCGTTTTAACACATTCCAACCCTGCATATTGACAACTTCATCCTAATCCACCCCAAGCCCCTCTTAATCTTCTCGCAAGCTGTATATCCTTTTGCATAATCGTGACTCGTTTCGCATGTATAGCGCAGAGGTTAGTATCCTCAAACAAGTGCACTAAAAACGCCTCTGCGGATTCTTGTAACGCCTGTATAGCTTGAGATTGCCATCTACATATGTCAGCCCCAGGTGGAGCCATTGTGACGCATATTTCTCGCACCTACGACAACATTAGACGATATATTTTTGATGTAGAGGGTGGGAATAAACATACAAGTCTCGAAAAAGGTAATTTGAGAAGAAGCAAATCTGTTGATTTCTGGTAATGGCGAATTTCTCGCAGCGCTACTGTGCCGGGTTTATATCGTCGTTGTTTGGCTTGATGCGGTTGTTGTTGTTGTGAATGTGGATATTGTTGAGAACCTATGATTATGTCAATTACATGTTGATCAGGGTTTGATGTTATGTAGATGTTTACTTTGCCCTCTTTGTCCGGGTATTGTTTTTCCGACAGTCTTTCCTGCTCTTTTGGGTGTTCCAATTGGTCGAGAAGGTTTCATTCTAGTTTGACCGCCCCCTGTACTCCCTGTTGATAATCTATTTCTCCCTACTGGTGCCATGTTGAACGAAAGTAAAGGTCTGAGTGTTTTGTTATGCACGACCCTTTCAGGTCGGGTCCGCAAGGGACAATCCCTATGACCTAGTCCAAGCCTTTCGGACGAGTAAATCAAAGATGAGAAGGGTTATGAGCCGAGAGGAAATATTTATTTATAAATTTGTTGTTTCAAACACAAACAATTGCGTCAGTGTTGAGTTATGGTCTCGATGTGCAGATGAGAAGGAAATACTACTGTCCCAAAAACCAGTTCGATACCGTGTATGTTATGGTCTAAATAAGGTCACAGGTAGATTTACTATGAACTACTCTAACACGCGCAGGTTTGTTTACTTTTGATAGGAAAAACCATTTAGGGTTCGCATCGGCCCGAACCGATAGTCAAAATTGGAATATGACGTTATTCGTTACAAGCTGTTCTCATTCCACCATCATATAACCACCTCTGTCCCGATAAGATATTGCTCAGATGAACTCTTAAATCTAGAAGGAAAAACAGAAGACTCTTCGAAATGGATGCAATGTTTGGAGGTGGTGGATTTGGCGGTGGAGGCGCAGGTGGAGGTGGTGGTTTTGGTCAAGTACCAATTGAGCAATGGTTTTTCGACATGCCACCGATTACAAGGTGGTGGACAACAGCTATAGTAGCCTGTGGTGTAGCCGTGCAATGTGGCTTTTTATCTCCCTTTCAATTGTTCTACGATTATCAAGCTGCAATAGTAAAGGGTCAGGTAAGATCATTATATACTTCGAGACTTTATAATAGGAGTTGAAGCTAATTACATGACATGCTGTAGTATTGGCGACTTGTTACTACCTTTATTTATTTTGGACCTATTGGTATCCAACTCATATGGCATGTTTTCTTCATCCAGAGATATGCGCGCATGTTGGAAGAAGCATCACCATCTATAGCCCATTTTTCTTGGACCATTGCTTACGCAGCAATTAGTCTAATTTGCTTATCTCCGTTGTTTGATCAACCATTTTTAGGAGGCACGTTGAGCTCTACCTTGACATATGTGTGGAGTAGGAAGAACCCCGATATTATGCTCAGTTTCCTGGGATTATTCAATTTCAAAGCGCCTTGGCTTCCATTTGTCATGATCGGGCTGAGCGTAGTTATGCATGAGCATTGGCCCTTGGATGAACTATTCGGAATTGCTGTTGGACATGGTAAGTAATCTTGTCATTTGTCCACGTTGATATAATGAAAACCATCTAATTCATTATATCTTAGTATGGTATTTCTTTAATGATATATACCCTCAAACGCACAACAATCAACGACCCTTGGATCCTCCAAGATGGTGGGTCACTATGATACAAGGCGTTCCTTTTGATGGTACACAACAAGAGATACAGCCTCCACGGGCGATACCAGGTATTGATGATGGTGTTGCTGCTGCTCCAGAAGTCCGGTGACATGCTCGCAACTCTTATCTGTTATATCTGATAGAGAGCTGCAAATATAGCAAGCAATGGTGAAAGATTGAATGAATACTCATTTACGTGTTCGGTCCGAAGAATGCTTGCCTCGATGTGAGCGGTTTTCATCACGTTTGCGTTTATCACGCTCTGATAAAGCAATGTCCTTTGCTTTTTCTCGTGGATCAATCACTTCAAACTCTTCCATCTTTCTTTTCCATTCTAGGTCTTTTCCTAACAGATCCTTGGCAAATGATAGTTTATGGTTCATCCAGTTTTCATCATCATCATCTGCATCTTCCATAGTACCATCTTTATCCCAAGCAGTACAAGACTGACAATTTACGATGAAATGAAGATCACAGATATTCTCTTCCTCATCGTCAGCTGCATTAGTGGTAGATTCGGGCTGAATGTTTTTTTGATCTAATTTGGAACACGACTTGGAATCGGAAAGTGGTTCAGTGCTAGCATTCTGCTTTAGCTGTTGTTTGAAAGCATTGAAAAGAGACAGGTCGCTATCATCATCGGCATTCCTACCGCGTTTTCGACCTCGAGTAGAAGTGGATGGTATCATAGATTCAAGTATTGATTTTGGCTTGTCATCCTTTTTGTCCGTTACTGAAGGATCTTTTTGCCTTCGCATGGATTGCTTCAATGCTGCTATTTGAGCATTTGTCTTTTCCAATGCGGTCATGCGTTTATCAGCCTCCAGGTCATCTGGTGAAGGAGACTTGATCCGATCATTCACCTCATCTTTAAATCTTGTTGCAGCTACTATTACGTCATCTTTGGACTCGGTAATCTTTTGTTGCTTGTTTGGAATTGATGGAGAAGTTGGGTTCTCCTGTTGATATAAGGACTCTTGATCGTTGATTTGAGATTTTGGTACGGAATCTTTATGTTGTCCTGGCATTGTTTTAGTCTGAGATGGAACAGAGGCAGACGCGGATACATTCGAGGACTGAAAGTCAGGGTTGACTTTTGCTTTCTTTATTATAGGAGCCTCATCATCATCATCTGCACCAAAACTTAACAAAGCTTTTCCACCTTTACGTTTCGCCTTTGTGCTTGACTTTTCATGTATTTGTGATTTGACTTGAGCAGTGATGTTTCGTTTCACCATGTCTTCAAAAGGATTAACAATTACTTCTGTAGCTGTTATTCGTGTAGGATACATCGGTCTATCACCCCCTTCTTCTGCCAAATCAGCATCTCCCATCTTCATGAGATTATATATCGTGTCGCCCTCTATCCTTCCAAACATGGTATTCTTTCCCTGTAACTCTGGCGTTTTATCCAACGTAAAGAAGAATTGTGAAGCATTATCATTCTGCCCTCCCGAGTTCGCCATACCGAGTAACCCTCGACGATTAAACCGCAATCGGGAATGGAATTCATCTTCAAACGGTAATCCATTATTATATATCGACTCACCACCCGTTCCTAAACCCGTGGGATCTCCACCTTGTATGATGAAATTAGGCACTAGACGATGGAAGATTGTATTATCATAATACCCGTCTAGACAATGTTGTATAAAGTTCCGAGAAGCCAAGGGGGTTTGTTTGGCGAATATCTCCACCACCAAGTCTCCAGAAGTGGTTTTTAGTAAGATTTTTCCCGTGGGTTGGGGTTCGACGTTGTATGAAGTCGACATGGTTGATCTCTTTTGCTTTGGATATTATTTACATCCATTGACGAGGTGTGTAGTATATAATAAATTATAGGCTGTAACTATTTTGTAACTGGAAATAATATATGAAAGAATATGTTTGCACCCCGCTTTGCAAACATCTACTTTCCCGCCCCCACTATCAACATCATCATGCTCCATCATCCTCCTTTGTTCTCAGAGATTCTTTTCGGTTTGGAGAATAATGTCCGAACTCCAATTCGCAAAAACCTTTCTCGCCGTTCTCGATAAAAAACCAATCGTCTTGTCGAGCGACTACGTTTCCGATCCAAAGCTTTATCCCTCTCAAGTCCCCGTACGTTTCCCCCATCTGTCCCCCTTTCCATATATTTTTTGTGATATATGTTGATTTCCCACGCAGTACACGCTTCCTAAACCATCGAAACCTTTTCCCAAAACTACTTTATCTTCCAATAAAGCTACAAATGGGTTCGTGAATGTAGTTCTGAAACCTACGCGTTCGACTCTTCCTTCTTTGAAACTACAAGTCGATACGGAGACGAATACGGTGTATACACTCAAACAACAATATTTGGCTCACGTATCTACGGTCTTGAAGACTGATGTGTCGAAAGTAAAGATCTTGTTTAGGAAAAAACCGGTCGGGGATTTGAAAACCGTAGGAGAGGTTTTGGCTCAGAATGGACGTGACGCGACGGAAAAAGAAGAGGTGGAGTTTGGAGTCATGATTCTCGGTGGAGGTGTGGAGAGTCCTGTTGTGAAACAAGAAGAAAAAGACGGGGGTGAGAGTATGGATGTAGATACTGAAAAAGATCTAGACGGGGTAAAAGGAATAATGAAGACGGAAGAGTTTTGGATGGATCTACGGCAGTTTCTGATCAAGAGATTGAATGATGAAAAAGAAGGGGAGAGGATGATGAATAATCTAAAAAGACTCGAATGTGGAAATGTATAATAGTAAATGAATAGATATGATTGAATGTCATGAATAATAACGTAGCGTTTTTAAATTAGTCGTACGCTTTATTAATCTTTACCTAGAGTTCTTTTTTTATTCTAGTTGTACTGTCTGAAAGAGTCTTGTGACCAAGCTTCTCTCTCAATTCTTTTGTTATAGGTTTACCTTCTGCTCTTCGTCTATCAATCTCTGCAGAAACTTCATCCATCATTTCGTCCCATTCTTGACCCGGATCATTGGGAAGACCAAGATATGTATCAAGATTGTCGTGACTAGGCTTCGCATGAATTTCTTGTTTGGTGGTCGTATAATCTCGTACTTGCTTTTGTAACCATGGTTTAACCGGCGTGAGCATCAACAGAGAAGATACAGCAATAGCAATTATACAATAATAGTAAACTCTATGCCAGACAAGAAGACTGTCACGAATGTCTAAAAGTATAAAAGGGGCAACCGTAAATGTAAAAGCGAGCTGGGTGACAAGAAAGGAGAAAAGATCGTAGTATATTTTCCTTGGGAGGGGTGTTTTACCATCTTGTGACATGAAGAATGGCCGTAGTAAACGTCTCGAGTCTAGATATCAGTTAGTCATATGTATTCTCATGATACTGATCAGATCAACTCACTCTTGGCAGTATTCTGAAGGAAGCTTCCAAGTATAAATGTTAGATAATAACCAGGATAGAATCCATGCCAAAACGCACTCGTTACAAATGTTGCCATTGTCGCTCGGAATCCAGGTTTTTTACCTCTTGGTGTGACTCGTAGATAAATATAATTCTTTAACCAATTGTTCGTGTTGATATTCCAACTAGCGAGATATTCATGGCTATTCTGAGCAGATTCTACCTGAAGTGGTCTCACATTCACCAAGCGTGACCAATCTGCCTTTCCAGTGACTGGATCCAATCCCTTGAAGCCTATACCGGATAAGATACATGCACCTTCGGTCAAAGTCCAAACGCCATAATATTTCATCCTGCTGGTGAATCCCAACATGTAAAGAACCCAAATTCTTCTCAATATTCCATACCCCTTGTAAGTTTCACCCAGGACGACTCCAGCATTATAGAATCTTGAAAAATTCAAAAACATCAATATCCACAATAATCCCGTCACAGCTTTGAACGCAGCAGGCCACCCGGATCGCGGTATCCTCCTCTGCTTTCTGGTAGCAGGAGCCTTTTTCGGATCCGTGCCAGGCGGCAAGTCAAACATACTCGTCTCGATCCACCTTTTATATTCCATATAATCAAACGCCGGACCGGCCATCAAAGAAGGGAAAAAGAATACAAAGCCGAGATAATCCAACATTCCCGGCAGATCTACAACCCTCCTATCCTTCTGATATTCATCCAATGTTTCGACCTTTTGCGTCCCGTCAAAGACATTGAAGCAAAACGCCGTCAATTTCATAACCAAGACCATTTGCGCACCCGACACGTCTACGATTCCGTCGTCGTTGACAGTCATTCGGTAAATGTGACTTATTGACATGTATCCCATGAGAAATACAAAGCCTACCCAGGGCATGTATGGTCCTTTTATGGTTGAGCATATTATATATGTCCCGACAGCACAAGCTAAGAGGACAAAAACACCCGACCAGAGAGTATAGAGACCAAGGAGATAAAATAAAGATACGGAAATTATAAAGACGTTCTTGCGCCAAGGCGATCGGTCGGGAATGCGCTTGAGTATAGCGGCGAAAGGATATGAGAGGCAGAACGAGGTTATAAGTTTCAACTCATCGGGTGATGCGCCGGTTATTCGGGAGAGGTATAAGAAGGGAATGTTGATGTATGGCAACATCTTGCTCCTACCCTTGGACACTGAGGTATGTTAGAAGTAAGCGCCAGTAGAAGAAAAGTGTCAATTGCAAGTGGACGACATTGCTGCGTGATGATTGCAAGGATGAGGTGGGATGATGGGTAAATTAGAGAAATGACGTGAACCCTTGGTAAAAGGCGGGGTTAGCTGAATAGCACTTGTTTGTTTTTGGCAGACATTCGCAAGGCAGGCTTATAAGAAGAAAGGCTACCTCATTTACATTTCCGTGGTATGATTTATATCTATACTATCAACAAGACCTTTAGAATCAAAAGAAGAGTGTACCGAAATTACAGTTAGTTCATTATTTACTAAATCTTGCCTTGATCGTTTCATATTCGATATCGTCTTCGTCATTAGCTTGTATTTCTGCACCAAATCCATTCAATGATGTTCTGAGTGCTTCTTTCGACGTTGAGTACATCATTTTCTGTTTCTTCAAGATAGTTAGCGTAACGTAAATGATAAGTCACTGTTCCAGAATCACTTACTACAGCGGCACCTTCTGGAGACCATGCAATAAAAAGAATTTTATTTCTACTCCGATTAAATCATTAATACATGCGCAAAGATCAATGGCTTCAGTAATCCATCGCATCATGACGTACCTTAATCCTTCACCATTCGGGGCCTCGTAGTCAAAGTCGTAAACCGCATATCGAGGCAAGGGTTTACCACCTTCTTGTGCCGCGAGTAACTTCTCTCTCATTTGATCCCATCGCTCTTCAGCTGTAAGCGAATCATCCTTGGGCTTGGTTTCTTCGACTACAATCTCCTCGCCAGAATCGCCGATCTTGAATATAATGTAGCTTATTTGTTTGCCCTTTTTCAATTCATTGAACGTATCGATACATTCCGAACTTGGCTTGACACTAGGTTTTCATGCCAGCATTAGTGAGTCATATTAAGCATATAATGCGCTCTCGTATTGGTGTAAGTCGTGCGCAATGTGGAAATGCTTACCCTGAAGCAGCCTAGAATAAATTAATCAATATGTTGACCCAGAAGCTCTAGCAAAGCGTCACTTACCATGACTTTTTATATATTTTACTCTACAGCTTCTAGTATATATAGACTCCTTTCTTGATTCGGTATTGAATGAGGTTGAAGAGAACGAGTATAAAAAGAAAGTAATCTACCTTTTAAAGCTTCGTTGATAATACAAACAATTGAGATCCGTAAAACAGCAAAGTCTTGGCATTATGTACATTTCACTATCAGGTCGTGCATGTATTAGTCTCAAGCATGATAAAAAAAGCCCACTGATAACTTATAAGCTAGAATTCTTGTTGAGAGGAGATTATGTTTGAATTTTCATGAAAGTACAAAGGTATATAGTAATGTTTTACATGCATAAAAGATTCAAAAGTCCCTTACATCATTCCACCCATACCGCCCATTCCTCCCATTCCTCCCATCCCTCCGGGCATACCACCTGCACCCTTTTCTTCTGGTGCTTCTACGATAGCCACTTCAGATGTTCCCAACAGAGATGCAACACCGGACGCGTCCATCAAACCTGTTCGGACAACTTTGAAAGGGTCTAATATACCTGCGGCAATCATATCAACGTATTTACCATTCGCACTGTCGAATCCCTTATTGAAATCACCCTTGTACTCGTCCATCAATTTACCGACTATTACACTTCCTTCATTACCGGCATTTTCGACTATTGTTCGAGCCGGTCGGGTTATAGCATTCTTAATAATGTTGACACCGAGCTGTTGATCAAAGTTTGCAGTCTTGATGTCGTTGAGAGCATTAGCAGCAGCTTTGAGTAAAGCAGTACCTCCACCAGGCAAGATACCTTCTTCTACAGCTGCACGAGTAGCATTCAATGCATCTACCATACGATCCTTTTTCTCGTTGACTTCGACTTCTGATGAACCTCCAACCTTGATTACGGCCACACCTCCAGACAATTTTGCCAAGCGCTCCTGTAACTTCTCCTTTTCATAGTCTGACGTTGATGCATCATTCATTACGCCACGAATCTGTTCACATCGTGCTACAACAGCATCTTTGCTGCCTTCACCATTTAATATGACTGTATCCTCCTTTGTGATTGTGATTGATCCAGTAGATCCGAGCATGTCAACGGTAGCCTTTTCCAATTTGATATCGAGTTCGTCAGTGAAGACTGTAGCATTAGTGAGGACACCCAAGTCACCCAAGATAGACTTTCTGTTGTCACCAAATCCAGGTGCTTTTACAGCGGCAACTTGTAATTGTCCACGTAGTTTGTTGAGTACACAGACAGCCAAAGCTTCACCATCGATATCCTCGGCAATGATGACTAGTGGCCGACGGAGCTGTTGAGATGCTTCGAGAGCAGGTATTATGTCTTGGACAGCAGAGATCTTTTTCTCGGACAGAAGGATCAGAGGCTTCTCAAATTCAACCTTTTGTGTCTTTGCGTCGGTGATAAAATAAGGAGAGATATATCCACGGTCAAATTTCATTCCTTCTGTAATCTCCAACTCATCTTCAATTGTCTTTCCTTCCTTGACAGTGATGACACCCTCCTTTCCGACCTTCTCCATTGCACTTGCAAGAAGTTGACCGATATGTTTGTCACCGTTGGCTGATATAGTAGCGACCTGAGAGATCTCCTCGCTAGTTGTGATATCTCGCTTGTGCTGTGTAAGATATTGTACAACGGCCTCGACTGCCGCTTGTGTGCCTCTTCGAAGATCCATAGGATTGCATCCAGCAGCTACGTTCTTGACTGTCTCGGAGAAGATTGCTCGTGCAAGTACAGTAGCCGTGGTTGTACCATCTCCAGCAACCTCATTCGTCTTTGAAGCGACATCTTGGATTAAACGAGCACCCAAGTTTTCGAATTTATCTTTTAGCGTTATAGCCTTTGCGACAGTCACACCGTCTGTTGTTATAGGTCAGTGCTGCTGCCACATCTATTAATGCAAAGTCGCAAACCTTTTGTAATCTTTGGTGATCCATAACTTGATTCAATCAGTACGTTTCGTCCTTTGGGTCCAAGAGTTGTAGCTACAGCTTTTGCAAGCGTATCTACACCAACTAGAAGTGACTGTCGAGCTTCGACTCCAAATCTCAGTTCCTATTGGCTTTCAGTGAATGTAAGCATACTAATGAATTGAAACATGAATTTACCTTGTGAGCAAATCGCTGTTGAATCAAAGAAGACCCTCGAATTTTTGATGCGTTTGACAAGGCCGAGGCTCTTGATGTGGCAGAAAGTGTTCGCTGCATGATTCAGTGCTTTCTTCCGAGAAATGGTGGCTAAATCAGGGACGGAGGAGCAGCAATTGATCTCCGATATTGCGACTAGGCGGGTTTCTTTTGTGAAGTTCAAGAAATATTTCTTTGCACTCCAGAAGCTTCGCCAGCTCGGCTGTTCTTGTCCCATTTCGGTACCACCTTCATAAATATACTGATAAGGGTACATCAATACGGAAGGCTATACAAAAAGACGGATCATAATCATAACTGCAGTAATGATATTTCACGCAAATGAATGTACTAATTATTGCAAGTCTAATATAATTACTAATATTTCCGACGTACTAATCATAGTGTGTAAATCCGCCTCGCAATGCAGACTTTCGACAATGACGACTTCTCGAAACTAACATTCAAAGCGACCGAAAGGTGTCATAAATGCCGTTTCAGAGATCGATAGATGGGGAACTTCCGAATGTTGAGTCAAAAGCACCGTAATAATCGGAAATTGCATCGCATTGTGCAGATCCATCATCTCCTCCATACCCATAAACATTACAGTATTCATGACCAACATCATTCTCATTGTCAAGCATTTTCGAAGGGAGATCACCAATCAGCTCTCTATGCTGGCCAATAGACACGCTACTTGCATGATCCGCCTTGCTATGAGTTGTGCTGGTGAGAGCCTGTGAGTGATTCGAATGGATCGAGGCAATGGTACTTCCTGCTCCCGAACTCGAAATGGAGTAATTGTTTTGGTTTTCTGCAAAAGCAATATTCAGCGCTTTGTCGATTGATATGCCGGAATGCAACAGATCCTTGATGTGATCACCAATGTGTGCAGTATCCCACTTGAAGCTCTGAGCTTTCGGAGTTACGGTATAGCCACTGGGTGCATCCGAAAAGCTTTGTGATTTCACAATTGACGGTGACGAAGAATGATCACTCGAACTTGTATTATTGAAGTCAAGACTTCCATGATCCGACAAGCCGTGCCACGGTTGAATGATCTGTGTCGACTCCATTATGGGAGGACTGCTGAGTGTATTTGCTGCCATCATGTCGGCGTTGTTGATACTGGAGTAAGCTTGATTCAAAAATGCTGTTGGTTGATTTGCGTAGTGATGATATTTGGTAAATGTATTTGTCATGTGTCCTGGAATCAGCAGCGGCAATGTACTGTCTTTTTCGGAGACAAAAGGGTCTGGTGGGGGAATACTGCGAGAAGCTTTTGACGCCGAGTTAATTGATGTCAGGACTGATCCAGCTTTGAAGTTATAAGCATTGTCCAAACTCCGCAACATTTCACGGTCTATTGCCATCTTGACAATGGTACGCTGTGGTGATGACTCGAAGTCAGCCTTGACTGCTGCAATTTCTGACACTGGAGCTGCTGCTCCTTCACCATCATCATTCTCTTCTTTGATCCGCGGTTCTGCAGTCATCTTTTGTCGTTTGGTCATACTTGACTCGCTGTCAGGAGAATCGGAAAGGGCACGAATCTTACGCTTTTTGTCGCCAACCACACGAGGCTGCTCACTATCGGATTTGGTGTCGCTTTTGTCAGATGCGCCAATGACGGCATCTTGTAAAAGGTCAGCCTCATCATCTTCATAATTATAGACCGTGCTGGCTTTCGCCTTTCGTAAGCGTTTTGTTGGCTTGGTTGTCGAACATGGATTGTAATCGCGAGCGAAGTCAGTCAGCTCGTCATCTTTTGATTTGTCTGTCTCAACTCGAGACCCTTTTCTCTTCTTCTTGTCAGCTATGTAAATCAATTTCGAGATAGGGGTGCCATCAATCTCGGTCGCAGTGTTATCAAGTTCAAGTTTATTGCGACACCTCTTGGGCGGTGGCGGAACTTTCTGACCACGTGCTGCTCTGGCAGCTCGTACTTTCGTCAAGTGTTGACGTGCAGCTTCGGCAGTCGAACCTTCACCAATGTGTTGAACCGCTGCTTGCAGAGGAAGTTCGATACCAAGTCGATCTGACTCATAGATAAGTGCGAGTAATAATAATTGATCAGCGGCCACTGATAAACTAGGTTAGAGCTGAATTTGCAATCATCAATGATGGAATTGACATACGGTCCCATGTTATGAGTTTGCGTGGCATGCTGTAAGAAGCACGCTTTTTATGCTTCACGTCTTTCGATTCCATCTTGTAATTGACTGCAGTTTTTATGAAATTCAATCGAGGAAAGAAAGGCAGCTCAATGACCGAGAAATACAAAAGAGGAACAAATAGCAAGTTTTGAAAGAAGAATGAGAAAGCTCAAGTTTGCAAAATTTACCACAATTTCAGATACCACTGAGCCAACTGTGAATAAAGACTTATCAATTGGTGAACAGTTCCTGTAGTATGGAGCTGAAGAAGTGAAAGACCAAAGAGGTTTCGAGTTTCAGAAAAGTGAAAGTAATCTGATGAAATGATGCGGGGCCGCGAATGCCCGCTTTCACTTATATTTGAGGAGATTCTGGGAGACTATTCAGCATGTTTACTAATGTTTGCAGAGCATGCAAACAAAGACACCGATCGCGGCGTTATACTTGGGTCATAGATATAAAAAGTAGTAATGAGCTGTGCAAACAAAAGATAGAACAACGCGGTTGATGGAGTAAGTCTTGTATGAGGTAGGTGAAACGACATAATGACACTTGGAAATGACATCAACCCCTATACATTTCCAACATGCATGTGAGATTGTCTTGGGTGTTCCTTCAGGCCAATGAATTCTATCAACCATCTGTGCATGTCTCAGTAGAGGATACCTATCAAGGCAAGTTATGGTTATGAGTATTTACATTGTCATTCAAGTGATTATGCGCTGTCATGTCTATTTTTCAACTTCCGTCTCTTCAATTTCATCCTCGCTTTTCACTACTTCCTCCTTGACCTTTTTTGAAGTCGTTTTGGCCTTTTTATTCTTCTGACTGTCTTTACCTCCTTCATCAACTTCAGCAGCAGATCTTTTATTTGGACTGCTTTCAGAACTTCTAATCCATATTTTCTATCAGTAATCTGCCACAAACGATAAATATGACAGAATTACCCGTTGACCGAAGATTTTAATTTGGCCATTTGTCTAATAACGGCAATAGTAGTGCAAGTGACTTGATCAGTGGACAATTCTTTCGCAACGGCTTCTGCGTCGATTTTGACCTTTGTTGTTTTAAGAATCGCTAATAAGAGACGACGATTCGCTTCAGCTGTTTGAAAGTCAGTGCTATTGATCTATTTACGCTCAATGAGGTCGGAACTTGCCGTCCCAAGTCATTTTGGAGGCCATAGTGATGTTGATGCCGGTTGAGAGTGATGCTTGGCTTGCGTGAGTAAAATTTGTATGATAATGGAGGAATATGTTAATTTTGATGATATATCAAATCAAATACGATATAAGTGATGAATGTATAATGATATATCAGGTTACTTTGATGCCTGGATGAAGGTAGAAGAATATCAGCAGTTGTGCGATGAGAGAAATAAATCAAAGTGTAGTGTCATAAGCAGTCAAGTGAAGTGAGAAGGTAAAGTTATTGTCCTATTACATTTCAAATCTAATAGTCAACACTGGTTATATATCTCCTCTCTAAATGACATATAGGGTACTTTCTACCATATGTAAGCCTATTCCTATCATATTCATATTATATAGACACTATCAACCATTCAGTCTTCTGTTTCCTCTTGTTTTTCTTCCCCCTTTACCGCTTCCTTTTCAGATTCGACCTCTCCATCTTCAACACCATTGTCTTCACCAGAATCATGCTCTTCTTCTTCCTGATAGTCTTGTTCCTCATCTGACTCCTCGACCTTTGCCGCGCTTTTACTCTTCTGCTTCTTTGCCTTTGTCGAAACTTTCTCTTTTGCAGCTTTACGCTTTTTACTTGGTGGAGTTGCATCCTCGCTACCATCACTGCCATCTCCATTTGTATCGTCTTTTCCAGCCCCGGTATTCTTGCCATTCTTGTTGTTCTTTGTAGGTGTCTTGGGAGCTTTGGCAGGACTGCTACCGCCATCACTTCCCTGGACAATATTGTGAGATTTGAGAAGGCGGGAGTAGCGTTTCGACCTGGGATCTCGTCAGTAATTGATAGTGGAGAGTGAAATATGAAATATTGACTTACGCTGCTCCCGGACTGACAATATCGCAGTCATTAGCAACAACTGACCAGTCGGGCTGGAAAGAGTGTTAGTGGATACTGAATGGGATGATCCAATAGTGTGATGTATACTTTTCCTTCCATGAACTTGATGACCGATAAGAGAAGTTTGGTGTTTTCTGCACCTGCGTTGGATTCCGTTGCAGACATGGTGATGAATATAGATGCTGGATAAAGATGTGTCGATAGATATAAAAGGAAAAAGGAGATGAGAAAGAGTAGTAGAAAAAAAAGATGAGATGTTATATATAAAGTGAGGAATGAGTTGTCAAGAAATCAAAAAGTGATAGAAATTTCGAGGGCTGACAAAGTGAACAGAGTCACAATTCTTGCGGTGTACTGTACCTCATGAAACAATGTGGGACCCGAACAAAAGTGAAAATCAATTTGAAAGTGAAAAAATGCAAAATTTTGTACATGGTCGCTAAAAATGAATATTACGTTGACTTTTCCATTTTCTCCGCAAGTTTCTTTTTTGACAATGCTTTTGGATTTATTCCTTTTCGTTTCAGATTATTGTTCTTGGATCTTTCAAGATATTTGGCATCTTCCTCATCATCAAAGCCACCAAATTCACCATCTGCATCCTCTTCGTCGTCTTTCTCATCGTTATGTATGGGTGCTCTATCTACGTGAACGTCTACCTTATGTCCATTTGTTTGTTGTGAACTTCCATTCTTTGTTTGCGCTTGACCCTGTGCTCTTACAGCATTTGGAGGCGTGGGTCCAGTCTTTTTGAATTTGGCCACGAAAAAGCCATCCACATTGTAAGCATGAGGGTAATATCTTCTTGTAAAATTCATAGTAGGATGGAATTTCTTGCCTCTATAATTAGTGAATCCTTCTTTACCGAATATCAAACCAGTGTCGACAAGTTTGACATTTGGTCGAGTGTTGAGCACATATTGTACAACCTGTTCATTCTCTTCCACCGTGACACTACATGTCGAGTAGACAATGTATCCACCAGTTTTGCTCGAATGATCTACTGAATCTACAGCAGCCAACAGCATCTGTTTTTGAAGATGTGGTAACTTCATAAAGTCTGCCTCGGTCTTGTTTGTTTTTACACTTGCATCTTTCGCGATAACTCCTGTGCCTGAACATGGAGCATCTAGAAGAACTCGATCAAATCCACCAATGACCCGCGGGAATTCCAAGGCAGAGTAGTTGCTCACTATAGTGTTCTTCACACCGAGACGATGAATGTTACCAATCAGAGCCTTGGCTCGATCTTTGTTACTATCGTTTGCGAATACACAACCCGTATTCCTCATCAATGCAGCCATATGTGTCGTCTTTCCTCCTGGAGCTGCTGCCATGTCTAGACATCGTTCTCCTTCTTGTGGTGCGAGTGCCATGACAGGGAGAAAGGAGCTGGCAGCTTGTAGAATATAATGCCCAGCCAAGTATTCCGGTGTAGCTCCGAGCGGAACTTGTGATTCAAAGACCTGCAGTCCAACTTTTGACCATTTACCAACAGGTTCTAATGTTACACCACGATTGATCAGCGAATGTGCTAATTCTCGTCTGTGTGTTCGAAGAGTGTTTGTGCGAATGACTAACGGTCTTGGTGTTTCGTTAGCATCGAAGAATGCAAGAGCTTCCTGTGGTGAGAATAGATGCCATAGCTTTTCCGCCAAAAAATGTGAATAACCGTAATATGTACATATATCTTCGAGTAGTTGATTTGTATACTCTACCCTGGACTTTCCTTCTTCTACAAGCGTGCTAAATGACATGAGAACGCGAGTTGTTTCAGTCATACGACTTCTGATCATTTGAAGATCTGGTGCTAATTGTCTGGCTTTTGCATCGTCACCGAGATCTGCAGCGATGTTTGTCTGTAATGCTGCATCCTCGAGTTCAGCTTGGGCTTCCTCATCTACCTGAGCAGCATCTGTATCTAATTTTCGTGATAGACCTTCGATGTTTGCTGCTGTCAGAATCTGCTCAGCGTCTGAGGCATCCTCGTCGTCTGACCACATAGCTCTTTGCACATCCGGGTCATCCGAGTCAATCACATCCTCGTCGTCCATTATAGATTCTTCATCAGTACCTAGGGCATCCATCTCACCATTTGCAAGGTCAGAATCATCAATGCCTTCACCATCAAGATCCTCATCTTCAATATCATCGTCTGATGCAGCATGAGATTGTAACGAGACCCTTGACTTTGTTCCTTGAGACGTAAACTTTCCATTTGTTGTGCTTTGACCGGCTGAATTCTTTGATTTCCCATTTACGTTCTTTGTAGCCGGAATTATGCCCTTTTCTCCACCAATCTTTTGTTTCTTTGCTCGGAAGCTTTTCTCTTCCGACGGCCCATACTTTCTTTTTTGGGCAGGTTTCACTTCATCTAAAGACTGTGGTATTCCCTGCTTTTGCATACGCCGACTAAGGGGCTTTTTTTGACCCATGATGCGATTTATCTGTTTGACCTGATTTGTAAAATTTCCCTTCAACGCATATAAATTTTCTATAGAAATGGATTGCCGGTCCGACATGCCGAAATAATTCTTCTCCGTCGAAGCACGTGAAGTTTCTTGATCAAAGCTTAATTTACGGGATCATCCGACGCTAAACCCACAAAACTAACATTGGTCAAATTTCTGTCAAAATCGAAAAGCTGTGGGAGAAATTTTGAAGATTTTCCTTTTTCGAATTCGACGACTCAATACCACGACAACACAACAATGGCACCAAAAGCAGTAGAGAAGCCCACTGAGGCCGGAGCTCCCGCCGCCACCAAGAAGACTGGAAAGTGTATGTACATGGCTGTCTCCACAGATCATTCGAGTCTGCAATCGCGAAAGCGACAAGAATTAATTATACTGACGAGATATTCTATCATAGCTGCCAAAGGAAAGACGTCCAAGACGCAAAACAAAGCCCACGCCGCTGCCAAAGCCACACTCAAAGGCGTATGTCCATCTCCCTCCTTCCCTTTTATACCTTGAGGCGTGTCAGCTCGCAAAAATGAAAGAAAAAATACACATAGAAAATTGCATCGCTGACGGCTTGTTTTTTTGCAAAACAGGTCAACTCGCACAAGGTTCGCAAAGTCCGACAATCGACTACTTTCCACCGACCAAAGACTCTCACATTATCTCGCGCACCAAAATACCCTCGCAAGTCTGTCCCGAACGAGTCCACTTCGATCGATCAACACAAGATCCTCAGACATCCTTTGAACACCGAGAGTGCAATGAAGAAGATTGAGGAGGACAACACACTTGTTTTCATCGTCGATACAAAGGCAAACAAGAAGCAAATCAAGGAAGCTCTTAAGAAACAATACGATGTTGATTGTGTCAAAATCAACACTATGATCAGGTAATTTATCATCTACTCTCGGTTGTTTATGTTGATGAGACGCTAATATTGAGATTATAGACCGGATGGAACGAAAAAGGCTTTTGCTCGTTTAACTGCCGATGTCGATGCTCTTGATGTTGCTGCTACCAAGCTCAACATTGTTTAAATCAATTTAGAGTCTATACTTGATGAAGAACAAGGTCTCGTATACTTGTCGGAGCGTAGTTATATAATGTCAATATAATGAATTTCGAATATACAAACCTGATCTAAAAATAAAACTTGTTATAATTTGAATAACGCTATGCTACTACATTATTATATCTTCATCATGTCATATCATAATCGTAATCCATCGACTCTCAATACTGCCCATGCTGTTGTTCTACAGGTGTAGCAATCGATAATTCATGCAACGCCTCTTTAACCTCCATCTTCATAGCATCGTCTGTCAAATCATTCAAATCATAACTCAAATTGATAAGTACAGTCGCTTCATGTCTTGACATTAGTCCTGCATGATATCCCTCCAAGATTGCTGCTGGATGTTGTCCATACATTTGCCAATAAGCCATTGATCTACTCAATGACGCCGACTCGTCCATTTCCTTTAGGCCTTGTTGAAGGACAAGGATATTCAGAATCAATTTTTCTGATCCGAACTGGTCCATTGCTTTAATATGGTGTCCAAATTCGATCAACGCTATATCCAGCAAGGTGTCCAGATTATGAACGATGATGTGATATTCTGTTTTCGGTAAGCGATTTCTTAGATCAGTATTGAACGCAGACATTGCTTCTACTATCGAAAGAACAACCGCATCAGGCGTTGTGTGTGCTTGATCGAGCTGGTAGAGACACGTGAACAACCTCGCTACTCCGGACAACGCTTGCAGCCTATATTCTATATACAAAGAGCGAAGAATCAACGAGGCCAAATCGGAGTACGCCATCAGGAAGTTATCAAACCCATTTGCAGTCTCTGAAGTAAGAGATAGATACGGCTGTTGTTGATCAGACACATCCGACCATTGTTGAGCCTGATAGACTGCGAGGGTGGTTGTATTTGCTGCAGCAGCTTTATCATCTACTCGTTTGAGTGTTTTCAATTGGTTTACCAGCCATAGACAAGAACTGTAAATCAAAATTAATTGACGGATGGTTTTTGGTTCGAAAAAGTCCTCCGTTGCAGATGTGGCGTTTCGGTTGACAAACATAATCAACGAATTGCATGCGCTCATATCTTGCGCCTGTACACTATCAGAAGCCTCAATGATTTGTTTTACCGCTGTCATCAGGTCACCGTTCTCGGCAAGAGCCACGGCTTTTTTCCTCAATTTTGGAGATGCAGCATCTAGTTGGGCCTTAGCTGCTATATTGCGAAAGACATCGTTGACCCTATCATAATTGGCGCGGATTTGGACTAGAAGCAGCTCAGCGAATGACGGTTTAGGTGGTAAAGTCATGAGCATCCGACAAACAGTCTGGAGCAAAGTAAAGAGTTCAAAAGTACTGCGAAAGATTGGTCGGGCAGCATGACTTTGCCAATCGGGGTCTTCATGGAATGCATTTGTTCTGCTATACGCCATAGTACAGGAATCGACGAGTGTTTCTTCCAACTGGGGTTCGAATACGTTGACAAGAAAGTCGTCAAGAAATGATGTCAGAGTACTAACAATGACATCTGAATTTGGAGGTACAATGTCCCGAAGTCTGGTCAAGAACGATAAAGATGGCATGAGTAGTGTGCTCATATTAAACACACTTGGCTCGACCAATAGCTTATGTCCTGTGGCCGACATACCAGCCGACTTGTTATTATCCTCTTCTCTAGTAGCTTGTGCAAGACCACCAGCCATGAGACCGGGTACGGTACTCTTTAGTATAGTATCAAGTGCATCTCTTTCCCGCGCAATGTTTTCCGAATCTTGCGAACTGTTTGCTAATTTAAATAGCCGCTATCATAACAATCAGTATAGGACCTTAAATATTCGCACGCATGACCGCTCACCTTGGTCTTGTCTCTCGTATACGGACGGAACATATTCATAGCTAGATTACCTTCAGTTCCTGCTCTGGCATCGAGATTGTTGCTGCTCGATAGATGATCATGCAAGAGAGATCTTATCTCGCTCTGATATAGCTTCCATAATTCATTGAACGATCGTAATAGCATCGGATCTCGTTCACCCTTCTTACGAGTGATGGAGTCGATGACATCATATATTACACGATGTGCCTCAGCGATAGCCTCAAATCTAGCAAACAGAGATGACAAAACATACTCGACAACATCTCTTCGACTCTCGTCCTCCTGCCAATCTACAAGGCGATCTGATTTGCGAGCGCCAATCTTCCGCGTCGCCTTTGGATGCTGTTGTTCGACTTCGCTGTAGCACTTTTCAACAACCTTGAAAATTTCAACCGGCATTCGCTGTTCAATTGAATCTACTGCGACATCCAATTGTGACATTCTACCCAGTGCTTCGATGATTAATCGAAGGTAGTAGAAAGAATCAGCCTCCGGATTCCGAATTTGATCATCCCGAAGCGCTTGCGGAGAATCTAACAAGTTTAAAAACCTGAAGAGCTGATCTCGATCCGTACCTGCAACAACGGCTGTTGTTTGAGAAGGTCTGGTCAAGTAAGGCCTCCAACGATCCTCACAGTATGCACTTTTAAGATAGAGATGGTTATGTAACTCTTCAATCAGAATGTCGCTAACGGAATGTTCTTGATTACTTAGATATACTTTCAAATCACTTAGAGCACCGATGCCATCCAATTCCGGTCGTCTGGTCATTTTCAGAGCTTCCTGGAGAGAATCTACAGCGCCCAAGAACCGTTTCTCTGAGACTTGCGACTCGATCTTCTGAGGCATGGCTTGTAAATCGTCGATAAGAGATAGAAGCTGGAGCATTTGATCGTAATTACTGCTGGAACTAGCAAAAACCTTTAATTCCGGTCGTGATGTATCCATACTTTGCTTTGCATCAACTAAAGATGCTTTCAATTCTCTTACTCGGTGTTGGGATGTATGTAAACTGGCTTGAATCTGGTGAAATGTCCCTATCGAACTGTTGAACCCTTGATGATGTTCATTCACTATCTTCTTCAACGCACTCTGTAATTGTTTGTGTGTAGCCTTGAAGTCATTCAGTCTCTCCGCAAGACCTAGAGAACTGGAATCCATAAGCTGTAAGGCAACCTTGATAGGTGTACATGAATCTGTAGTCATAAATGGCCATTGTTGCACGATAGATCGCCATAAATCTGTAACATACAGTCAGTAGAATATATGCCAGCTGTATCTCGTTTTCCTTACCTTCGACTTGTTGATTGCTTGAGCTCATGCTGCCGCCAGTCCGACTTGACATCTGTGGCACGCTAGAAGTGGAATCTTGTCTACCATCTGCATCGTGACCCCATCGTCCGTTTCGACTACTTGTGCTTCTGCCATCTATTCTCGGTCGTCGTTCTGAGTATGCCGGAATCGGGGTTGCGGTAGACGGAGCCCCACTGTCAAGGCTGTTCTCTCTGCTACTCATACCATCTCGACCTCCATTAATTGCATCGCTTCCATCGCGTCTGCGCGACATCTCATTGTCGTCTTAAAAACTTCATTCCAGCTTTCTTTTTGTGGTTGTTAGCAATATGGAGATATCGCGATTGTGTCGGCGATGAATAGCTGCAGATACTTTACTTCTTATTTCATTCCGGATTTCGAATGATCTAGGGACATTCCTACAATTTGTTTGTTGCTTGCTGTCGATGAGGTCACAAAATCACGTGCAAGCCATTGAAGATATGAGTATCGCTAATAATTCCGATCAATTTGACGTCAATCAACATGAAGTCATCAAGTGTTGATCAATAACGAACTCGGGGAGAGGTGTACATTCAAATATGACTAAAAAGAAATACTCTGATCTGACGTGATAACCGACTTAAATTGGGAAATTTGGTGTTCAATTTGGAAAATATCAATTCGAGATCGAGCACAATGATTCCACCGCGAACACCTACGAATGGTATAGCCAATGGCACCAGCAATGACCTTCCTGGATCTAATGTTTCAATCCGGTTCTCTCAAATACCTCGCGCCCTTGATATTCCGGTATCTGGTGGAGATAGTGAGGAGGCTGTCGAAGTAGATCTGGAGGACCTCATGGATGATCCAACTGAATTATGTACATTGCTAGAAAATGAGAATGTCTCAAAGGCTAACTGGATGACCATTGCGCTTGCATACGCTAAGCAGAAGAAGATGGAGTTGGCAATAAACATAATAAACAGAGGAATGGGTGCATTGCGCTCATCCAAGTCGGAAGATCGATTATCGATGTTGTCGTGTCTGTGTTGGATGTTGCTTTGGCAGTGTCGTGCTGCACCTCGATTGCGTCCAGGTAGGATTCTTTAATACCTTGTAAAAGCATACATCTCTAACCTTACTTTTGCTTGCAGCATCGCACAATGATTCAGAGATACAATTGAAGGATCATTTCGTACAGTCTGCGACAAGTGCTCTGAACGATGCATCGAGGATTAATCCAACATATCCGCCATTATTCTTAGCTCGTGGAACATTATATCTGCTAAAAGCTTCTTTGTTGATGACCAAAGCTGGACTTAGTCAAAGAGCTAACATAGAAAGGATTGAAATGTTACAACAGGCTATCAAGAGTTTCGATGACTCATTGAAGTCGTCCTCGGGACGTAACATGATGGCCATGATCGGTAAAGCGCGGGCATTGTTCTCTCTCGGTCGCTATGCAGAATCATATTCAGCGTATCAAATGACTCTCGAGCATGCGCCTGATCTTCATGAACCAGATCCAAGAATCGGTATCGGGTGCTGTTTGTGGCAGCTTGGCCACAAAGAGGATGCGCGACAAGCATGGGCAAGAGCTCTGGAAATCAATAAAGAATCCAAAATTGCAAACGTATTACTGGGTCTCTACCATCTCGATCACAGCTCCAAATTCCCAACGACAGATGCTGCATTTCACGAAGAATACAAGAAAGCAATGACACAATATAACCAGACAGCATACAAATTAGACAATGCCTTCCCTCTTACCTGTGCAACTTTTGGTAATTACTTTCTACTCAGAAAAGCATGGCCAACGTTGGAAAAACTAGCGAAACAAGCGGTAGACTTCACAGACGTCAACGCCATAGCAAGTGATGGCTGGTATCTCTTGGCCCGAAAGGAGCATTACCAAGAAAATTTCATCAAAGCGGTAGATTTCTACAATCGCGCGGATCAAGCGCGAGGCGGAGACGATGCTGGTTATCTTCCCGCAAAGTTCGGGGCTGCGCAGTTGAAAGTCCTTACGAACGATCTGGCGGGCGCGAAATTTAAACTTGAGAAGATTGTGCAGCAGACTAAAAACATAGAAGCCATGACATTACTCGGGATCATTCACGCAGAGGAGTCGTACAATCTCGGCGGAATGACGAGAAGTGTAGAAGAAATACAAACAGAAGCAAAGAAGGCTATCGCATATCTGGAACAGGTCCGAGTCGCATATAAAGATCCGAACAAAAAGTTAACGCCAGATGCAAATGTACTCCTTAATCTGGCTCGACTTTACGAGCACGACTATCCTGACCGCAGTCTGCAGTGTCTTCAACAAGTAGAACAAATGGAGCTAGACCAAATATCTGAGAATGAGCAAGGAAATAGCCAGGAAGGTAATTCTCGAGAATCACTTCCACCTCAACTACTCAATAACATTGCTGCCTTTGACTTTCGGATGGAAAGATATGCAGCGGCGCGAGAATCGTTCCAGCTCGCTCTCAATGCTTGCGTCAAAGTCGGTGATAACGAAAAGGACGAAGCGATCGACGCTGATGCCTTAGTGACAACAATTAGCTTCAATCTTGCTCGAACATATGAAGCGGAGGGTATGATGGACGAAGCACAAAAAGTGTACGAAGGTCTACTCGACCGACATCCATCGTATGTTGATGCAAGACTCCGATTGACATATATCTTGCTGAAGAACGACTCGGATAATACGGGAGCAAAAGCGATCAAAGCACTAGCTGAAGCTTATTCGTCAAATCTTGATGTTCGTACCCTTTATGCTTGGTACTTGACAAAACATAAGAAAAGAACGCTTGACATAAATGCGGATGATGAACATCGATATCACAAGGTGACCCTTCAAAAAATAGACCAAGGGAAGCATGACAAATATGCTCTTACGGCAATGGGTAATATACATATGCAATCAGCTCGGGAGATGCCGCGAAACAGTGAGCAGGAAAAAGACAGGAGGTCTAGACAGTATCAAAGGGCTGTAGAGTTCTTTGACAAAGTGCTGCAGCTAGATCCACGCAATGTTTATGCTGCACAAGGTCTGGCAATAGCCTTGATTGAAGAAGCCAAGGACACGACAACAGGCATTCAAATATTAACAAAAGTCAAAGAGACCATTAAAGACTCCAGCGTCTATAAAAATCTAGGCCATGTGTATTGTGAGGTCAAGCAATACGGTCGAGCTATCGAGAATGTACGTTACCGTTTTCTATAAATGTGCACCATGACTAATTTTGAACTAATTTTGGATAGTATGAGATCGCCCTTTCGCGAGAGCGCGAACACGATGCGCAGATTCTTTCTTGTCTTGGAAGAGTCTGGTATCTTAAAGGCAAGGCGGAATCGAGTTTACACGATCTTAAGCGAGCGCTAGATTATTCTCGAAGTTCATTAGCTGTAACACCAGGTAATCTTCATATGCAGTTCAATATTGCATTTGTTCAGTCTCAAATTGCTACTACCATAAATAGCTTGCCCGAAAATGCTAGATCCGTGGCTGATCTCGAAGCTGCCACTACTGATTTAGAAGAGGGTATAGACATATATACGAAAATATCCCAGGCGCCAAATCCGCCATTCCCTCGTCATGATATCGAGCAACGTCTGAACATGGCCAAAAATACACTGAGAAAACAACTCGAACGAGCACTTCAAAGTCAAAAGGAGTTTGAGAACAAAAACGCCATGAAATTCGAAGAGGCCAGAAAGGCACGTGAGGCTGACAAGCAAAAACGCGAGGCAGAACGAAAATTGGCTAGTGAGCAGGAAGAAGAACGACGACAGAAAATCAAGGAGGAAAGGGAGAGAATGAACGAGCAAGATCGAGAGATTAGCAGCTTCCGCGAAGCCGAAGAAAAGCTACGTGCAGATGCTGAAATGACTACAGATGAAGAGACTGGCGAACGCAAGAAACGGGAGAAGAAAAAGGCTGTAAAAAGAAAGAAGAAGAATGAAGATAGCGATGTTGAATCACAAGCTAGCTCTGACGAGGAAGATCGCGACCGTAAATCGCGAGACCCAGATGCCAACGAGCAGGACGGAGAGGAAGCCGAGGAAAATAGGCCTAGTAAGAAAAAGCGCAGACGTTTGGAACAAAAGTCAAAACCTTCAACCAATAACAACTCAAAGTTCAAGAGTGCAGAGCGAATTGTGGATAGCGACGATGATGTTGGGGATGATGAGAACGTGCACACTGCAGTGGGTGGGGTTGAGGATGACGTAGTTGGAGATGATGTAGCTGGAGCTTCTGTTGAAGATGTTGAAATGGCGGATGACACTGACATGCAAGATACTACTATACAAGCAAGCAAAAAGAGATTTGCAAGGGTAATCGAGGACGAGGATGACTGATTGACGATTTCCCTTTACAGTCTTGTCCTGGTCTCTTCAATTGAACCTTCACAGTCCTGTCCTGGTCTTCTCAATTGACCCTTCACAGTCCTGTCCTGGTCTCTTCAATTGATATGCAATGCGTCTTCGCTTTTTCTGCACAAACTTAACTGAGACATTACATGCATATTAAATATCCACTTTCCTCAATACTTTCACAAACTCAATTACAAAATGACCAGTAACTTGCGACATTTTCTTCTCTAAACTGTAACATAGTTCAACTAGACCGCGACAATGGTAAATCCCTCTAATCAGGCCATGTATATCTTTTATTTCTTATCAACATATCTATCCTCTGTCCTCTCGCCTTTTCTTTTATATTTATTTTCCCATTCGTCTGAACATTCATCTATCTTGCACCATACCGACTATCGTGGCCATAAAAATGCATGGCAATGCGCGTTATGCGCTTGCACTTTTACTGACACTGACTGCATTCTCACAGATCTGTGCAGGTCACGATCAGCCGCCACCAGAAGAGAGGCATTCGAGTATAACTTCTACCTCGTTCGCTGGTAATCATGTCGCGCCGACAAGCAGCTCGACTTCGAAAGGGCCTGAAACTCACTATCACGGTACAAGCCCATGTACGACTGTGCATGAATCCACATTTGCGGAGGAACCTTCAACAAGCCCAACTCATGTGGTCACTACCCCATCTTCGCACATCCAGTCTGGTTCAGGTACGACTTTGCATAGTAGTACCGCAGTCGAGACGGTAAGTCATGGTGCCCATATTACGTCCAGCGCCGGAGTATCCCCAACTACTAAGCGCGAATTTACGACTACCACGACCATTCAACAATCTTCGTCACCAAACCACCATGAGACTGAAGATTCTTATGAAACACCTGGTCAGCATCTTCACACAACATCATCGTCGAATCAGCATGGAGACTCACATGGAACTCCTGGTCATCAAGATCCATATGGAAATCCTGGTCAGCATGAAGAATCACATGGAACTCCTGGTCAGCAGGAACAGTCTCATGGAACTCCTGATCAGCATGGAGAGTCACATGAAACTCCTAGTCAGCAGGAACAGTCTCATGGAACTCCTGATCAGCATGGAGAGTCACATAAAACTCCTGGTCAGCAGGAACAGTCTCATGGAACTCCTGATCAGCATGGAGAGTCACATGAAACTCCTAGTCAGCAGGAACAGTCTCATGGAACTCCTGATCAGCATGGAGAGTCACATGAAACTCCTGGTCAGCAGGAACAGTCTCATGGAACTCCTGATCAGCATGGAGAGTCACATAAAACTCCTGGTCAGCAGGAACAGTCTCATGGAACTCCTGATCAGCAGGAACAGTCTCATGGAACTCCTGATCAGCATGAAACCCCCTATGAGAATCCTGGTCAGCATACTCACACAACATCATCGTCAACTCATCGTGCGCCTCAAGATCCATATGAAACTCCGGCTCAGCATCTGCAAACGAATAGCGTGTCAAGTAGCGTTACAGCATCACCATTAGTTACATCAACTTCGACCTCAGCAATTAGTGCCAGTAGCAAGACCTCAGACTCTGCCGTTACACGTACAGTGACCACCACTTTGACGGAATCGACTTCCAGTCCGGAAACAAGTACCAACTCTGTATTCTCCTCTGCCATATCTCGTCAATCGAGTGTGCCAATGACAACGAGCACAACTATACACGGTTCGTTGCAGTCGAGCCACTCATCCAGTATATCAACCAGCTCGACAAAGCCCACGCAAACAGCACCGAATAATGAAAGCAGTATTACCTCTCGTCGATCAAGCACAGCCGTGGAGTCTTCTCCGGATACTGTTGTCACGAGAACGGTCACGACAACGGAAAGAGCGTCTGCCACCATACCACAGCAGTCAAGCACTTCGAGTTACACATCAAGTCAGATTTCTCCGTCATCGATGTCGACCTTACAAACACAGAGTACATTAAGAACATCGACGACTGCGCAATCGACCAGCGAGCCTAGCGTCGTTACACATACATCCAGTACAGCTTCGCACCCGGATTCAACATCGAGACAGTCTACCGATGAACATACGACTGTGGTCGAGCCTTCCAGAACATCGAATACCCATCGTGAGGCGAGCACAAGCCATAGCAGTACTACTCTTGGGCCCGAGCATTCTGAAGAGCCGCATCACAAGACATCCACTGAACACCAGCACACTCAAGAGTCTACGAGCTTGCACTCTTCTTCTCATTCACTTGGGGCAAGCTCCTCAGCAGCCCACAGTTCTTCCCATGCCGTAGCCACTACCACGACGAGTGTACATACTACTGCGCAATCAAGTGTAAGTCAAAGCACCAATACTTTAGAGACAAGTGCGACACCACAGCCGCCACCGCCAGCACAAAAAATTACCGCCACAAGGACCACCACAGCTTCTACACAAAGCGCTACGAGTTCAGATATCACTGCTGCATCTAGTTCCATCTCAACATTGGCAACTCCGGTCACCTCGTCTACTTTGGCTGGAAGCAATTCTCAAGGGTCATCATCTGCGGTACGTACAACATCGAACATTGTCGACACTACTTCCTCGCTTGATAGCACTTCTTCGAGTGTTGCTCAATCTACAACCAGCGTCGGTGTGACAAGCTCATCTGCCGCTAGCGCAACGACAGTGACAAACACAGCTGGCGTCTCAACATCCACGACTACTATTACTCCATCGATATCGTCATCTGCCACTTCTACCTTGAGAGCCTTTACCACTGTCAGCAGTACAACAACGCAGTCTTCGACTGGAACATTGAGCTCATCAGCGATCTATTCTACCACGAGTAATTCAATCAGTAACACACCAGCGACAACATCCTCTTTGGCTTCCTCTACTGACTCGCGCTCGAATACAAGTATGGTGACAATAACACCTTTATCGACAAACAAGTCAACAATGACTCTGCAGGACACATCTTCATCAGCAACAGTCCAAGTTCAACAAAGTAGTAGTACGCAGACAACGCTGACTTCGACATTGAGTATGACTGTCACATCAACGATCACAATGACTTCATCCGTATCTAGGGAGTCAATTACATCTACCTTCACGACATCTATTTCATCGGCATCTTCCAGTTCTAGCAGATCAAACTCGACAACATTTGGCACATCCACTTTGTCTGGAACAACTACATCATCGTCTTTTGTACCTACCACATCAACTTCTTCCTTGTTCAGCACATCCAGTCCATCTGTTATAAGCACGTCAACTTCATCCGCAACCAGCACATCCAGCCAGTCCGGGATAAGCACATCAACTTCTTCCTTATCCAGCACATCTAGTCTATCTGTAATAAGCACATCAACTTCACTCCTAGTAAGCACATCAAGTTCTTCGTTGTCCAGCATATCCAGTCCATCTGTGACAAGCACATCAACTTCATCCACAGCCAGCACATCGATGTCATCCGCACCCAGCATGTTAAGCTCGTCCATGACCATAGCACCAACAAGCCAATCACTAGCAGTCAATGGATCGAGTATGACAAGTAGTCAATCTACCATATTCGATTCAACAAGTTCCACACCCTCGAGTAGACGTCATCATCTTTCTCGTGTTTCACGGACAAAGACACCGCAAACATCCCTAACCGTGCCAACACCATCTTTCACAGCGATGATGTTGACCTGTCCAGAAGATAACGGAGACATTTACACTGCACAAAATGGAGATTATTTCGTGATAGAATGTGGTACTGATCACCTCGGAGGTAATCTAGGCATGACGTATGTCGGCAGCTTCCAGGAATGTGTTGAAAGATGTTCTACCAATCCTCAGTGTGTGGACGTATCATTATCCGGTGCTGCATGCTATATGAAAAGTTCTGTTGGCAATGCTGTCGATGGCCCAGTATGGGGCGCACGACAGGTGTCTCAGGAAGAAGCCTGAGCATTGGAAAATACACGGCCGAGCACTACGTCATCTCAGTCTACTGCGACGGGATCTGGTGGGGGATCGACTAGTACCGCAAATTCAATTGTTTCTGGGGACAGCTGTCAGCAACTAGAAGCCTACGGCTCGAGCTATGTTGATACGAATGCCAATCGTACTTACAGTATCGCTTGTAATTCCGATCTTCTGGGGCAGGGTGATCTTGCCGCAATATCCTCGAATTCTTTCCAGGGCTGTTTCCCTCTTTGTGCATCCGAGCCTGGCTGTCAGGCATTTGCTTACCTGGGTGGAGTCTGTTATCTTAAAAAGATTATCAGTTCAAATGTCAAGCCTACGTCTCCTTCTGGTGCTGATCTAGCTTACTTATTTGATGCTGGCGTATCTGCACCTGCTCCGCTAATTGTTGGCAGCTCATGTCAAACATTCAATTCTACAACATATAATAGCACCAATATTCGGACTTATATCATCAAATGCGGTCATGACGAACTTGGATATGGTGATATCGGTCAGGCAGCCTCGGATGGTTTCTCGAATTGTTTCGATCTATGTGACAAGTTTGAATCACAAGCATGTGTCGGATTTGCCTATGCAGCCTCTACCTGTTATTTCAAAGGCTCTATTGGACACATTAATAGCAACAGTAACGTCGAACTTGCCTATCTTGACTCTATCAAGCCAGGTAGACATGGAAATCAAACCTCGACAATTGCAATGTCCAGTTCCTCGTCAACGGACTCTACTGCATCTGCCACTCCTGGGTCATGTAGTGCAGTCAAAGCCTCTTCGTCAACTTATAACACTTCAGACGGTACAAGCTTTTCTGTCTCTTGCGACTGGGACTATTTCGGTGGTGACTATGCCAGTGCTCAAGCACCAAACTACAAAGCATGTTTTGACATTTGTGCAAAAGATAGATCTTGTTTGGCATTTTCATTCGCAAGTTATACTTGTTACCTGAAAAATACGGCTGGAAAAGGTGCACCCCAACCTAATGTCGATTCTGGTAAGATTGTCGGACGCAAATCCAGTCAGGACAGTTCAAGTATGGCCAGCTCGACCATAAATTCTGCAAGTTTGACACAGCAGAATGGAAATGTTGTAACAAGCGGTTCGGCAAGTGTAAACTCTTTCTCTTCCACAAGCGACGGTGAAACAACCGTGACAATAACTGTCAGTTCTGTATCAAATGGGGCATCTAGTAAGCCAGTATCGACCCCGAACCCATCAGGCCCTGGTCAGTCAGGACAAGCTACTAGCACCAGTTCTACAGCCGCTGCAATAACACAAACACGAGCAACAGCCTCAGCCTCAGCCACGGGCACAACTGCCAATTCAGCCGCGTCGGCACCACTTACAACTGCTGGTTTGATAGTATCATCCACTGCAGCATCTAATAACTCCATGAGCTCCACAAAATCAAGTTCAGTGACGACCGATAGCAACGCTTCTGCGGTGGTCACAACTTCAACGCCAGAAACTACATCCATGTCATCAACAACGAAAAAGCATAAGAGCCGAACAAGTACAAGCACCGGACCCCCAACGGCTGTTGGCACAGATTATTCCTCAACATGTTGTCGAGCTGTCGATAGTGAGCAGAAGAAGAAGAAACAGAATGGTTTCTGGCTGAATTGCAAGAACACCACGACTACTTATTATAGCGATGGTAGCTCGACATCAGACACGGAATCTTCCAAGAAATATTATGATAAGAAGAGTGAATATAGCGTTTACCCCTATTGTGCTCAACACGAATGCAATTCTGGTCAAGAACCTTTTGCCGATTCGGACAAAGTCAACAATGATGGTTCTAGCTCAAAACAAACACAATCTGGAGGTTGGACACAGCCAAGCGGAGGGCCATCAGAATATCACAATAGTGATGTGACTTCCAACAATTCTACAGCAAATCTCCATCGACGTGACGCAGTTGAGTCGGAGGAAAAATCAAAATACAAGGCACATGAGAATAAGGGAGCTTACGAGGCAGCTATCAGACGTCAAAGGGAACGCGAATTTGGAAGAGAGAGTAAAAAGAACAGGAATAACAGGATGGCTAACGAAAGAGTATCGGAGGATGTTGCAGATATCATTCACAAGCAAGATCTCGAGAATAAATACAACAAAGCTCAAGACCAAGAAATGAATGCTTACTTGTCATCAAAGTCATCATCCGACGAAGCACCAACATCTAGTATTGTGGATTACAAATTAGTTCCTGCCGATGCTATCGTTGTTAATCCAGCGACTAGAACCCTCAATCCCTACATTATTGCTACCTTTGAAAGTACTACAGTTGTGGCTACTGCTGCTGTAAACTCAAATTCGATCAGAACGAGCAGACGCTTAAAAGTCGACAAACGTGAAGCGAAGGAAGCAAAGAAACACGAGAGGCAAGGGGAAGTTCAAGACTTCAAGAAAGCCATGAAAATCGAACAAGAGAAAAGGAAAGCGATGAACAAACAACGAGAAAAGGATATCAAAAGGTTAGCGAAAGAAGAAGGAGATCGTATAGATCAATTACGTAAAGCAGACAAGGAGGAGAGAGCTGCCCGAAAGGCAGAGTTCAACGCATGGAGCATACAATATGAGGAAATGGCGAAAGAAGACAAATCTAGAGAACAAGAAAAAGCAAATTTTGACAAGCAAAGAAAGAATGCTATAAAGATGGCAAATGAAGCAGCAGATGAAGCAGAAGATGATAAGATTTTTCATAGAGAATGGAGTGAGTTCTTCTGGTAGAGGCTAAGAATGAAATGATTACTGACTCTTTCTCACAGAAACGTCAAGACATGCAGACAAGGTCCCTGGTGTATTGGCAATGAATATGGATGATCCTGATACATATTTTAACGCCCAAATACTTTCGAAAGATTATGCAGAACCGTGGCAAGGTAAGAGTGTAGACATGCAAAAGAGATTCGCAGCATCGACAACATTCTCTACAGAGACTATCAGCATTACTCCGATAACAACAACAACAGCAACTACAACGCCACCAACCACGATACTAACAGAAGCGACAACACAAACAGCAAGGCCATCAAGTAAGTTTCCTTTTCCTTATTGGTGGAGTGATGAAACAGACAATGCTCGTTTTAATACGGAGGTTCGAAGATATGGCGAGAATGGTATCAATGAGAGCCACCAAGCTAACCACCGAGCTGCAGCTCGCAATATGAAAAAAGCAAAAGCCGCAAAGAAGTTGATTGAATCAGAAGGCGGCGTCAAAGTCAATCTGATCAAACGAACAGACCCCGATTTGCAGGCTATGGAGCAGGTTAATCCCAAAGATGTGCCTCGACAGGCAACCGAGCTCGAATTCCGGCCATATGATAAGAACGATGTGACCAATCATGATGATGCAACAACTTATAACATCAACTGTCCTCACGACGCCGAATTGTTGATCTTTGAGAAAACGGGTCGTCACTCTAACATTACCGGTCACAGAAAGCCTCCTACACGCCCGGAAAGGTTGGAAGGGAAGGGAGGAAAGAAGTGGAAGCAGAAAAAGAAGGAGATGGAGAGGAAGAAGCAGGAAGAGCAGAGGATGAGGGAAGAAAAGAACGCAGAGGAGGAGTACAGGTTGCAGGAGGAAAAGAAAAAGATGGAGGAAGAAAAGATCAAGTTGGCCCAGGAGAAGGAAAATCTGGAGGAGGAAGAAAAGAGAAGAATGGAGGAGGAGAAGAAAGAGTTGCAGGAGGAGAAAAAAAGGTTGAAAGAGGAGAAGAAAGGGCACGGTTCGATGCTTTCCAAACTGTTCAAACGCTCTCACCATCGTCCACAACACTACGATCGCAAACAACGCCACAAAGATGCCACTCGTAGGCGTAAAGCAGGAGAGTACATAAGCGCGTGGAACATTGCTCACACGGAAAGCAAACAAGGCGACGCTCGCAAAAAGATCCTTGCCGACGGTATGAAACTCAAAAAATTTGACAAGGCCAGCTCTGATCCCGTCTACAATGGCGAGCCCAGAGCGCATACTTTGCCAAACATGGACGCGGCCAGTAAGATGAATGCAAACGGTCATGCAAGCACTGAAGATCACCACGAGGGTGCGTTGCCCGAGACCGACGGCGTGGACAAAGCCGTCCCAAACGCTCAAGTCAAGCCAGATCGTGCGACTACTTTGCAGCAAAAGAGAAGTTCTTGGATGGTCGTTGCAAAGAGGACGATTGTGAAGAAGATTCTGGAGGCTTGGTAGACGTCTTGTTCTTTCTCGTTTAGTATTCCATCTCCTTGTCGTCAATGTCAAAATGTTTCAATCTAAATTGCTTTTTTTATTTCCTTTTATGTTGCCTTGATCGTATTTATCAACATTATCATTATGATCATCATCTTCAATATACAAGTAAAAGAGAATCGCAGAAGTTACAAAGAATTTCTTCTCATGGAAACAATGAATATATGACAGTGGTAATGGTGGTGGTGGATATAAATACTCGACTTACTGATATACAATCATTTTGTAAAATATGTTTTCAAAAAAGTTATACCTCTCATTAATTAATCATTTCGTTGTATCAAATCGGTTGTGAAAATGATTATGATGGTAATGTGTATTGACTATGAGTGTGATTATAATTACTCTCCCAGCATCCCCTGGATTTCCCCTGCCAATACCTGTAAATCACCTTTTGAAAACGGGATTATCAATCTTTCCTCTCCGCCATCTCTTCTACTTTCTACTATCCGATGGTCATAAAACTCTTTCAATAATGTTCTAAACGACATTTCACTCGTACAGACGAATTCTTCACTTGCTTTTAGATACAAACTTCTGTACTCCACTCCTGGACAGATCTGTCTATTATTATTGCTGTTACTGTTACCCTGCCCTGATGTCTTTTTCTTTGATTTATTCTTACGAGGTCGTTGTTTTTTAGTACGTGGTGTTTTACTAGGTGCGTCTACCTGCATCATATCTTCATCATCATCATCTTCATCAAATTCTGTTCCTAAAAGCTCATCATCATCGTCATCGTCCTCCCTATTAGTATTAAAATGATCGTTCGTGGAAATATTATCGTCTCCCATATCTTCCATAATAGTCAATTGCGCTAAAATCAATATTCTAAACAATTTACGCGCGTTTTCGGGTAAACTTCTCAAAACAAACGTCACGCCATCTTTTCCAACGACCTTTCTGCCGGATTTGTTGAGGAGGGTGTTGACTTTATCGACTGTGAATACCTCGACTCCGTCATATGGTATAAAAGTTGTGGTATCGTGGTATAAGAATCGGAATTGGGATTGTAGAGATGATGACCATAGAATGGGAAAAAGTGGTGTGTCGACTGTAGATATGAGATGGATTGATTTTGAACAGGAAGCTAGTCGAGCAATTGCAGATTGTGATTTGCGTAGAGATGAAGAGTCGAGGGAGTGAATAATTAGATATATTTCTGGGAAGGACGAAGGGTCATTTGAAGAGAAATGATTGATGATAAACTCTAGAAGAGCAGAAGGATTAGTCGGGATTTTTGTAATAGCCGTGTCTCTGGAAGATTGTAGTAGAATCGAACATAATAAAGAGAGGATAGATTTGAGAGATGTCAATTCGTTGTAACCATTGACAATCATTATTGTCGGAGGATTGGAGTTATAATATTGGTGAATGTGTTTTGCAAAGTCATTGACAAGTTGACGTTTCGATCCATAACCATATAAACATAATGAAAAGTTACATTCGAGTTCGAAAATCCACTGATCAAAATATCGTTGATGAAGTTGAGAGAGATATTTGATATTAGATGCATGGCTATCTGTGTATGTCGTTATCTTTTCATTATATTTTTCATGGTCCAAAAGTGCATCAGCAGATAGAACGTTATTGGAAGTTTTTGCTCCCCCAGTCCTGTTGTGGAAAAAGTACAATTCATGAGGTGGAATATCTGGTGGAGGAGATGGCGTACGTTCTTTCCGCTTTCCCTTTGGTCTTCCTCTTGGTCTTCCTGTCTTTGTTGGGGTTACTGTCGTCTCGAGTGCGGTTTCCTGTATAGATTCATCACCATCGCTATCATCTTCTGCTTCTTCGTCGTTCAATATATCTTCTGCAAGTTGTTCTTCTTGTTCCAATCCTTCAAAATCGTCATCGCCATTATCCAACTGTTCTAATAATCTGTTATTACTTTTACGTCTAGCCGATCGATCGAGATTATTGGCCTTTGTAATTGGTGATTCGTCAGCCGGAGAAATTCCATTTCGATTTTGAGGAGTTGCAACATCCGTAAATAGAACTTTTCTTATTGAGCGTAACGGAGTGATACTTTCAGTAGTCACAGGATTGACTTTGAGAATCGATCTGTACTTTGAAGGCGTCTGTATTGGTGTGGTTTGTGATTTGCTAGGAGTGCCCTCGATTGCGATTATATCCTGTGTACGCCGGGCTCGCTTTGGCGTGTTTTGATCTTCGTCCTCCTCATCGCTTCGATTACGCTTCGCCATGATCAGATCAACCCTTGTACGATCGGTCCTCTAACTATATAGATGGACTGCGAAAATTGGACATGTACGACTAAATGCATCTGCATATTGCCGAATCGCATTTTCCATCAAAGGATAGATGAGCAGCGCCGTCATGCATGAAAAACTTTCCCCGCATTTTTGGTTCACATTCTATTTGTTGACGTTGTATTCAGCCTTGTCGTGAATAGCCGGACTGTTCAGAACGGGATGATATTGGAGACGCTTCTCCCAACTTTTATTACTTTGATTATAACCGAACTTTGAAGGAGTGGGTCGTCATGTCTCTGAAGGCACCTGTACAAAGGAAACAGGTCCTGAAAGTGCTATTCATATCTTTGCTACTCGACCTGGTACGTCATACCCTCTATCCATATGAGCTCGTTTACTAACCAAGAAGACAGATTTCATTCACGTTTATCCTTCCTCTATTTCCAAAGTTACTAGAATTCTATCGTGGTATCGATGCATCACGAAGCGATCCGAGTCAAAGATCTATTCTTACGAATGTTCTCAACGTTTTAAACACATATAAGAACAGCTTTCGAATACCTATCAACGATCGTTATGATATCGTCCTCTTAGGAGGAGCTCTAGGCTCGTTATTTTCATTATGTCAGGCTATAGCATCACCTGTGATAGGAAGACTCTCGGACCGTTATGGTCGTAGAACAGCGTTGATGTGGTCGATGATGGGAAATATATTGAGTGTGGCTCTATGGGTTGTTGCGAGCGATTTTAGCATGTTTCTTGCAAGTCGTATAGTAGGTGGATTAAGTGAAGGAAATGTACAGCTTGCTCTGGCAATTGCAACAGACATTAGTGATGAATCACAGCGTGGTGCTACCATGGCTCTTGTCGGCGCTGCTTTTAGTATTGCTTTTACGTTCGGACCTGCATTAGGAGCTGCTTTATCAAACGTCTCCATTGTATCTTCAAATCCCTTTGCGGCAGCTGCAGGCTTTTCATTGTTCCTTATAGTTGTTGAAACTGTCTATCTATACTTTAATCTGCCAGAAACGCACATTGTCAATAAAGATGTCAACAAGAAGCAGGATACGGCAAAGGTCAATGCAACTACTTCTTCACGCCGCACGAATTCTCATACTCTACTAAATTTGACACATTTCTTCTTCATCCTGTTTTTCAGTGGAATGGAATTTTCATTAACATTCATGACATATGATTTATTTGGATATGGTGCCAAGCAGAATGGAAAGATGCTCGGGTTTATTGGACTTGTAGCAAGTATATTACAAGGTACCGTAACAAGAAGAATGAGTCCTCTTCGTGTTGTACAATTAGGAGTGCTATCATGTACTGCAGCGTTCCTTTTATTGGGTCGACTCGAGACGGAAAAGACACTTTATATCGCTGCGGCCTTGTTGGCAGTCACGAGCGCAACAGTAGTTACAGGTTTAAACAGTCTAAGTTCATTTGAAGCAAAGGATGAAGAAAGAGGAGGAAAGCTTGGAAATCATCGTTCTTGGGGTCAAGTAGGAAGGGCTATTGGACCTCTTGCATTTTGTTCATTGTATTGGTGGGCTGGAAGGGATTTTGCATACGCTGTAGGTGGAGCAGGTATGTGTGGAGTTGTCGCTCTCGTTTTTGCAGCACTACGAATGCCTATTGTTGCAAAATCTTGATGCAAAATTGATGTACGTTTTACATACAAGGACGATTGATATGAGCATGTATGATTGAGTAGTCTACTGTACAATAAGAATTATAAGGTATATACGTAATGCTTAGGATACAACAATCCTTATCTTATCTATCTTTGTGTAACCTTTAATCACCCCAGATTATTGATATATTACACTGTCCATGACTCATTTGATTCACCCTTGATAATAGAAGGCAAGATGTTTACGAAAAGCTAAGTAATATCAATGGCTGTAAATCTATCAAGAAACACAGCAAAGTGTCTCTTCAGACCTCGAACAAGTAGAGTATATTCCTCATTATCGTCTGATTCTACCATACCCGCATCGAAACAGAAACTCATACCAGAGTCTGGCACATATCCAAAAGGATTTCTGATCGGTACTGGTCATGCTGGAGTAAAGGCATCGAATAAGAGTAGGGATGATGTAGCAATCGTTGCTTCTCCGGAATTATGCTATGGAATTGGTCTTTTCACATCGAGTCATTTTCAAGCCGCACCAGTGACTGTTTCAAAAGCCATATCGCTACGAAACACCGGCAAGAACATTAGAGGAGTAGTGGTCAATTCAGGGTGTGCAAATGCGGTGACTGGAGAAGAAGGACTAGATCATGCGAAACAAATGTCACAAGCGGTGGACGAACATTTCTCTAACCTTTCTCCAAACTCACGACCGAACGATGAAAATACTTTTGTCATGAGTACTGGCGTTATAGGACAAAAGTGAGTCATGTCTTTGCTCACTCTTCCAGACATGCATGTTAATATGAATATAGACTTCCCATTGATAGAATCATACCTACTATCAAATCCATAGCATCCAATCTTTCGACAGAATCATCCACCTCTCATGAATCATGGCTGAAACTCGCCCGAGCTATAATGACGACAGACACTTTTCCCAAACTAGTGTCCAAGACATTCACACTCCCTTCCCATCCTTCTACCACCTATAACATTGCCGGAGTAGCAAAAGGTGCTGGGATGATAGCTCCCAACATGGGCACGTTACTCGGAATCATCTGCACCGACACGGCGATCAACCAACCGGCATTACAGATGCTTTCTCGCCGGGCAGTAGGACGGAGTTTCAATTCGATATCCGTCGACGGAGAAATGTCTACCAACGACACCATCATCATTCTGGCCAACGGCGCAGGAACGCCTACGGACGGAACTGTCAAGTCGATCAACCATACCGAAGACGACGACGCCAAAGTCTTTGGGAAAGTCCTGTCAGACGTCATGGAGGAATTGGCGAGGTTAGTCGTGCGAGACGGAGAGGGCGCGACAAAATTCGTGACTATACACGTCAACACAGACATGGGTTCTAAATTCGCCAACGCAGTAGGGAAGCGGATCGGCCGGTCAATGTTAGTGAAAACAGCTCTTTATGGACGAGACGCCAACTGGGGGAGAATATTGAGTGCATTGGGGGATCTTAGAGACGTAGTTCCCGAAAAAGTAAGCGTTGGACTGGGAAGAGTCGTCAAAGAAAGCGATAATGTAAAAACGACAGATTTGGAAGAAGTCAGATTAGTAGAAAACGGACAACCATTGGAGGTGAACGAAGAGGAGATTACAAAATTGATAGAAATGGAAGAAATTCACATTATGATTAGGATAGTACAAGGTGGTCTTGCGATGAAGAAAAAGGCCAGGAAGGATTATAGGTTCTGGACTTGTGATTTGAGTCATGATTATGTAACGATAAATGGTGATTATAGAACATGATTCACAACCATCTCCTGTAACTGTGACTTTTTCCCTCCTTACACTTTTTCCCTCCTTACACTTTTTGAGACGTAGCTCGTGATTGACGTATCGTGTTGAGTCAGGGGAAAAGTAGCATGTCAAGAAGAACCACTCCCGACCGACACCTCGACAACGCCGAGACGAACGAAGCAGCATGGACAGCAGCGAAAGGAGCCGTCATCGGAGCAGCGCGCGTAAACCACCCCCTTCTGTTTCCCATCTATCGTTCTCGAAATACTAACGTTCAAAAGTGGGGCTTATACGGTCTCCTCGCCGGTGGGGTCGGATATGGATTCTCGCCTATATACCGCGCTCTGACGATTCAATTCAAAGTGTACGTCTCCCCCCCAATTCTTTTCGAGTAGACGTCATGTTGATGATGAAAGATTCATACAAACGTCATTCATGACGCTGGGGTCTATGATTGAAGCAGATCGAAGTCTACGACAGCACGAAGAGATGGTGAGGAGGAGAAAGAGGTTTGAAAAGGAGCAGGAGATGTGGAAGAGTTGTAAATGAAAATTCATCGAGTGGGAATGATATGATATAATACGATGAAAGGATGTAGATGTTAGATATCTTTGATGGGTAGTGGGTGTTAAGATGAAGGATTCTATAATAGCTTGTTCGAAACTATATATCTGAAAGACGACATGGGATTGAAGAATTGGATCGTCAAGGGTTATATTCAAAAAGTTTGGGTTAGATCAAAGCTGAAACTCGTTGCTTTGGCTAGATTGTGGTCAAATAAATGGAAGGGTTTAAGAAATAGAGCAGATCCTTCTAGCAAAGAGTAGGACAAAAGCAGAGAGTAGGACAAAAGCAGAGAGTAGGACAAAAGCGGAGAGATAGGTGATGGGATTAGAAGACGAAGCAACACGTGGCAAGAGTCTACCCATGATTAAGCTGATCAGATTGCCAAATGTCATGGAGTTGCAAGTCATATACAAAGAATCACAGTCGCTGTCTAGATAGATAGATAGGATGATATTTCAGAAAAGGCAACAAGGAGAAATGACAATCCTTCAACTGGTAAAGAATTGACAGCGTTAATGCATGTAGTACACTGATGCATGAGTATAGAAAGCATACTCCAAGATTGAATATATAACTATACTACTATATTCTATAATCATGATTAAAAATTACAATGAATTACTCAAAACAAAACATGTCGAGAGTAGTAGTCTTTACCTTTACGACTACATCCTTTGCGACGTGACATTACAACATCTGCTACTCGACTTTTTTTTCAGGACATAGTTCTATATCATGCCTTTCCAAATTACCCATGCTCATCATCATCTAAATCGTAAATGAATAAAAGAGAATTTCTACATGGATATATATATATATATATATATAT
>Ga0160429_1000243_pt1 | contig 63626 bp, 82 predicted proteins | sample SolpanmetagenomR_FD_108199 | JGI IMG/M metagenome (GOLD analysis project Ga0160429, IMG submission 108199) | Solar panel surface microbial communities from Lawrence Berkeley National Laboratory, California, USA - R | ecosystem: Engineered > Built environment > Solar panel > Unclassified ... | reverse complement strand
GGCGGGAGTCAGGTTTTGGGGACTCATCAGTGAGCGAACTGTGGCGGTTGTGCAGTCGTCGATGCCGTTTGGGACTTGGGGCATGCTTGTTAATGCGTGTGTTGGTGCGAGTGCTAGTCTGTACGAGGCTGTCTTGAAGAGATAAACGAATTAAAGGGAGAAGAAGGAGAGATGTGGTGTTGTAGGTTGTGACTGGATGCATTAGGCGTTTATTGTTATATGTGTTCAGGGACTTGGGAGTTTTTGGATATTACGAATGTGCTGGGAAGAGCGAATGAAAGAGAATGTTATTGACTTGCGATTGATTTCAAATGCAAGGAAGACTAAGACGAATGCAAGGCGTTCGTTTTTTTGGGTCAAAAATTGTGTGGATCTGGTAATTCGGCCTGGCGAAGGAAGGCTGGAGATGGTCTGTGTTGGATGGAGTTCACTGTGCTCCACGAGGGTAACTTGTCTTTTAAAGCTTGTTGTGTTATTGTTATTGCATCAATTTTTTGTACTTGCCATTTTTCTCTTCTCTTGTGTTGTTATGTTCTCGAGTTCTTCTCTGGAATTATGCCATAGTGTTTGTACAATCAGGATCTGAACCGCTCTTTCCACGCCACACGTGTTTTGTTTCATGTGCGTTCTTGCCTCTCTTTCTCGAGGGTGGACAGGGAAGGACACTTTGCTTGCTTGCTTGCTTATGTTATGTATGAGGAGGAGGAGGAGAGGAGGAGAAGAGAAGGAGAAGAGGAGGTCAGGAGCAATCGTCACACCATCTTTTACACTTTTTCTTTTCTACCAAGTAACGTAATATCCCTTATCATGTTACATGGGACCTGTATTCCAATCTAGCTGATTTTATTAACTAGAGAAACTCCAGTACTCCCCTCATCCGTGCTTTCCACCCTGCCAGCGTATTGGTAATCTCGATTTAGACCAGATTGAGAAATCGATTTACAATGACCTTTGCATCTTCCTCCAGCACACCTCGCACAGCCCTTGCTGATAGCGAGTATTCCGTTATTCGAGGTTATCATCAACACGCTCTGCAGCTTACCGAGCGTGAAAAAGAGCTCGTTAGTCTAAAGTCCTTATTCAAGTTCCCCGAAAGTGTTATGATTTTTGTGAAATGTGCGAACAAATGAGTATCCGTACAGTTTAGGTCGAGGAGGCCTGTCTGTAGCTTGCCGAGCGTAAAAGAGAGCAGTTTTTATTTGAGTTCCCTAGAGGATTAGGCGATGAGATTATGAAGGTCTGGTGCGAAATTGAAATAGGAGAAAAGATAGGGCGAGGGGATTGCTGAGCGATTGTTGAGGTGCTGAAAGAGTGTTATTTTGTAAGATATCTCAAAGTGGCTGCGGTGATAGATAACTCGCTTTCTCTGCGATAATAGGGACCTCGTCTTTCGTATAGCTTTTCGCTCGGCTTTCGCGGTATGGTGCGGTGGTGGTGAACAATGTGCTCGTCACGCGCTTTCCTTGAATCTATATGCTATATTCCTATTATCATGGTAGTGTGAACGCCGTCGCGACCTACCATTTCGTCCTGCTTACATATAGCTTCCCAGCCATACTATCACCTCCTCAAAGTCTAAATGATGCAGGAATTCATCTTGTGTCCCTGCCCTGATGCCAATGATACATGCATCAATCAAAATCTCGAGATATCTCTCCCAAAGAGCCAATTCGTAAGCCTATAGTGCAAAAATGCCAGTTAGCTCTAATGGCAACTTTCTGCGTGACTTCCACAGGACTCACCAATAGATTGGCAACAATATTCTATTCCTCCAACTCAACGTCTTGGTCAAGTAGGCGCCCTTCCAAATCACCCACGCCATTCTGCCACTGACGTTGCCCAGACTCTTTGAACCACTCTGCATGATTGCGTTTGCGCCGCCTAAATAGGCCATTGTGCCGAGATTCTTGAATTCGAATCGCGAGGACTCTAGATCGTTCTTGTTGAGATGTTTGGCCAGCCAGTAGCCTTTTTGCGATGCTACTTGCGCGGTGGCCGGATACATTGTATCGTGCATCATTGCGCAGTCGCCGATTGCGAAGACGTTGTTGAGGACGGTGTAATTTTTGCTGTTGCTGTCATCTGTTTCGGGTGTTGTAGTTGTAGTTTGTTCAACTGGTTCAAGCATCACACGGAGTTGATGGTCAGTCATAACACTTCCTGTTTTACCGTCCTGCATGATCCTCCAACTTGCGCCATCTGATATATCAGACAATTGTCCATATATATCTGCTGTCGGCAAGGTGTGAGTCCCTCCCAAGCTCTTCTCAACAAACGGGTTCTGTGCCAATCCAGTCGACCATACGCACATCCCGATGCCTAGATCAGCTTCATCTTTGACTTTCAACGTCAAGCCGCGTGTGTGTGCCATGCTTGAATCATTCTCCGATATACCTGGGAGTCCGGATTCGAGCGCTTCGATCTTGCGTGACGTACGTACCTCGATGTTCTCTCTACGCAGAGTTTCCATGGCGTATTCACCTAGCTTTGCATCGAACATTGAGAGCACTTTTGGTGCTACGTCGTAGACGATGATGCGAACTTTTTTGGAGATTTCTGGGAAGAGAAAGCGCAGGTCTTGGAAGACGATGTCGTGGAGCTCGGCGGCAAATTCGACGCCAGTTGGGCCTCCTCTGGTAAGCAGAATTGGTAGTCAGCTCCTGATTTCCCACAACAATGATAAATTGTGCATATGCATACCCAACAATGGCAAATGTCATTAGTTGGTCTTTGACTTTCTCAGTAACCGTAGGCAACGAAGCCATCTCGAAACACTCCAGCAATCTCCTTCGAATCTTCCTGGCATCACCCACATCCTTAAGGAAATACGCATGTTCCTTCACTCCTGGTGTTCCAAACGTCTGCAAGTAACAACCAACGCCAATGACCAACTTATCGTAACTCAAGTCAAACATTTTGCCTTTCTTCCTCTGATTCTGCAGCGCCTGTTCACCTTCATCACTCTCTTTATCATTTTCACTTTTCGAGCTTCCGGCAGTCAATCCAAGCCCTTGTCTCGGATCAACAACAGCCTCTTCGACTCTCACCTTCTTGTTCTGGAAATCGACAGAGTCCGCCCATGCTTGCACATATTGTATATGCGTACGGCGTCGATCACGTACGGGCTCAACAGTCGTACGGAGCTCGATCGTGCCGCATGCTGCTTCTGCTAGTAGTGGCGTGAAGACGAAGTAGGAGCGAGGGGAGACTAAGATGACTTGGTATTTGCGTGGGTCGAGAGCTGTGGCGAGTGGGAATGAAGCCCAGCCTGAGCCGAGAATTACGATGCGTTCGCGTTCTGTAGCTTAGTGAGAATGAATGTTACCCATCAAGGGGCAGTGGTTGATGTAATATTTTGGTCAAAAGAGGAACAGGGTTCACGTACTGTTATAATTATGGTCCGGTGCAGAGATAGTGGCATTTCGACTCTGGATATAGGGACGAAGTGATACATTGCTTTGTGACACAACGCGAGAAGTGCTTCTACTGCTGGCGACACATGCAAACTGCTTTTTCCGCACCATATGCATAGCTTTTACTGACATTGAACCGAGTCCTCGAGGCAGAGTCCGCGAGGCAGAGTCCACGAGGCGGTGAGAGGGTCTCGCTAGCTTGCTGTACGTGAGGTTGAATATGGAGAGTGATGTGTCAAGAAGATAAAGCAATGCCAAGCCTTTGTTGATATATTGCTTGCATCCGCCGGTTCCGCGTCGTCATTCAGGCAAGGTCTTTCGTCCCATTTGTGCGAGAGGACTTAACTTCTGTGACGAAGAAGTGTAACTGGTAAGTGTCGTGTGTGTCGTGTGTGGGAAGAATGATGAAGATGATGTCGAAGCCTGAAAGGACTTTCTTCGGAATACATACTACATGTATCTTACTGGTAAGGTACTCAAGTCCTCATGCAGAACTGCCGTGGAAGTATTGTGCTGTCTTATACAGTAATGTAAGCTTGGTCATGTATATTATCTAGCATTAACATGATACTTGCTCTTACAACGTTGACATCATACGACTAGACTGGATGGTAAGATGAGTGATGTTTTTGATGTACTTGAATAAAATCATCTTCTCCTCGTCACGTGATCCAGCCCAGGATCTGTACTTCAATACCTTCCAGGTTCTTCTCTTCATCATCGAGCTCATCACTAATGGTATTCACAATAATTAGGTCTTTCGTCAGTCGCTTTCGCGGTCTACTCTTAGTGACAACACAGGTTCAGCAGCGCGCGATGTGAGTCCTCTACCTGCCTGTCCTCCTCGACGAAACTCACCATTCACACCAACAGCATCTCGCAAGCGAACGCACCTTTCTCGCATGGATGCGCACCGGTCTCGGCTTTATAGCCCTCGGCATAGCAGTTGAGCGCTTCAACCAACTCGAGCTAAGCGAAACACTCCAAAGCACAGAAAAGCTAAGCCGCGCAGAATCAAAGCGCAAGCAAAACCAAGAACAAGTCGTTGAATCAGAATGCTTGATATTCATTCTACTGATCATGAGCTCCTCTATATAGATGAATATACTATAGTTTGGTTTGCTACAGTGTTTGAGAGTTGTTTCACCTCAAACACTTGGCTTCCCAATTGGGTCTAGTGGATCAGGTGAATACTGGCTTCCCCAATCCAACACAAGTTCTTGTAGGAGCACTTCTCGGCACAGGCTCTGGAGGTATTACTTATGGAATTGCGAGGTACTTCTCTAACCTGAGATTACTTGACAGAGGTAAGTTTAAGCCTGCCGTCTGGAGTACGGCAGGCTTGGGAATGGCTGTTGCTGGATTCCCTGGTATTGCTTATGTTGGTACGATCCGGGAGGAGCTTTTGGTGAGAAAGAAGCGAAGTGATGTTCGCGAGCCTTGATCTTGAATTTTGCGAAGTGTGGAATAGTGGGTGGTGATGTCTTTCACAAGCACTTGAGAACGCAAGAGGAGGCTCTGATCGCGCCATCGCACAAAGCATTTCCACCTGTTTGACTTGAGTTGCTTCATCTCTCTCCGAACCACTTGAGCTACTGATTTCATCATCGGCTATTGCAACCACAATTTAGCTGGCTGTGAACAGTCGCCGCCAAGTATTCGCCATTGTCGACCGTTATGAGGTTGGCCTTGGTCACGTTCAACGACCTATCATGAACCTCTTCATGACTAAAACTTTGTGGGCTCCCTACAAACAACGCATAATAACAAGCCACAACTCGCCTAGTGGGGCAGATCTCAAGTATGAGGGTGAAGATGGAGGCCTTGGAGGTTTTGGTTGGGAATATTCGCCATAACTATGTATCATGATGGCAGAGAAGAAGTTTCGCGGCAAGAAAAGTATATTAAGTACAACGATCATTCATTCTGTCTTGGATTGAGATAGCCTTCATACAACGATCTGTCACTCGATTCACATGGCTGTCGAGAAGGAAACAGCCGTCATTGACATCGGTGACGACGACTCAGAAGTCCCAGAACCTCGTCGCTGGTACAGAAGCACGCTCTTCAATGCTTTTGTCATAGGTTTAGTCGGATTCATTGCCCCTGGACTGTGGAATGCCATGGTAAGCATACTGCATGAAGAAGTGCTACTGTCTTTCTTTGTTTCCAGCCTGCTGACAGACGTAGAACTCGTTGGGTGCTGGAGGGGCCCAGTCACCCTATCTCGTCAATGCTGCGAACGCGTTGGTATTCGGTCTAATGGGCTTTCTCTGCCTCTTCGGTGGTCCACTCGCCAATCGTATCGGCCTCCGCTATACCCTCTTCCTCGGTGCTGTTGGATATCCCATCTACTCAGCTGGTCTGTACTGCAACAACAGATACGGCAATGTATGGCTTGTGCTCGTTGGTGCAACTACCTGTGGTCTCTCGTAAGCTTGACGATTACCTCTTTGATACCTCCTGTCTGAGTGCCTGTACTGACCCTTCGTTAGGGCGGGTTTGTTCTGGGCATCAGAAGGTGCTGTCGCCCTAGGCTACCCTGAACCAACAAAACGTGGAAAATACATGAACATCTGGCTCTGGTTTCGCACTGGGGGCCCACTCCTCGGTGGCCTGATAGTCCTAGCTCTCAATCACTCTCCCAGCCTCAAGAAAAAAGGCAAAGTAGGATTTGAGACGTATCTCGTCTTCATCGCGCTCCAATGCCTCGCAGCGCCCATTGCACTCTTGCTATCCGAACCACATCAGGTTCAGCGCAGTGACGGAAGTAAAGTCGTCATCAAGGCTGAAGCCTCGTTCGCAAAGGAGATGAGGGCACTTGTCAACGATTTGAAGCGGAAAGATATTTTGCTTCTCCTACCCATCTTCTGGGCGGCATACTTTAACCAATACGCGGGCAACTTCCAAACATATTACTTTGGTGTTCGTGCCAGAGCTCTTATCGGCTTCGTTGGCAACTTCGCGACCCTCCTTGCCTCTCAACTAATGGGCACACTTCTCGACTACAAAAATTGGCCTGTTAAAAAGCGCATTATCTTCGGCGCATGGTGGGTACTCTTCTGGCACATCGTGGCCTGGACCTACGGCTGGATTATCAACGAAAAATACACCAAAAGCAAGCCCGCGTACGACTGGACTGATGCCGGATTCGCGGAAGGCTTCTTTGTGCTTGTATTCTGGAGTTTTGCCCAGCAGAGTTTGCAGAATTGGATGTACTATCTAGTATCAACGAAAACGGACAACATCTCACAGCTTTGTAAGTTTGCCTCTATCGTTGTTTTAACCATTTCCGGGTACATTCGCTGATTTGGGAAATTCAATAGCACGTTTCTGCGGTATTCTTCGTGGTCAGGAGTCTTTCGCCCAAGCTGTATCATTTGGTCTCAACACTCGCAATTGGTATGGAGGTAGAGTGCCGCTTGCGGTAAATACTATTCTTTTGGGATTGGCAGTCTATCCGACATATTTAGTTGTGAGGGATCATGTCCCTGACGTTACAGATAAGTTCGGTGAGGGAAGCAGTGGTAGTGGAAGGACATCGGATGAGGAGTCCGTTGCAGGAAGAAAAGTGGAAGCGGAGGAAGGCGAGAAGTTAGCGGTTGCACGCTGAGGTTGCACATTAATGTTGGTGGCGGATGAACACGTTGATAAAGAGAGTGCCAGACGCATGGATAATGGTTTCGAACGCATGATATTGATGTGGCGGTCATACTTGCGCGAGTTTTCTGGTTCTTCGGAGCGTTAGTCGCGGTTCGTGAATGGCAGGATAGAATGAAATGAGTCGCGGACATACCGATTTCAGGCATTGTGTATAGTTGAGCTCCAGAATATTGAATGAGCTCCCAGCCAGAGACCGATTGTGGCGCTGAAAGAGCAAGAGTCGAATCAATGGATGCAAGATCATGCAATTGTGTTACTGGAATGTGTGGCCCAAGATAACGCAGGAATACTTGTTCATCAAGGTTGCAACGCAATATATCGTTTACTGATTGGATCGGTCAGCTAACCCAGCATCCTCTTACGACAGAGTTCTGAACTTATCATAGATTGGCCTAGGTGCTCCTCCAACAACAACATTCCCCATTTCATTGACCATCGATCTTGCCAAAACAGTGAGCTCCGTACCTATATTCCGCTCATCATCATGGGGACGACGAGTAGTAGGTGTTGTATTGAGAGCAGCCGCCCTGCGATAGGCGCAAGCCTTCCACCGTTTCCTGCTATACTCCCCCAAAGCACCATGCCACCAGCAATCAAAACACTTGCAAGATGCATCCCTATATAATCGTTGTAGTCGTACGACCAGTGGAACTTTGTGGCATACATGAACGCAGCCAATCGCTTGGTTCTTAAGCAGTCGTCGTATGTATGATGTATCAGAGGCCCGAGACTGGCTGGTCTTCCCCAAATTGGTTATCTGTTATCTCATGGTATTAGCTGACGAAAGGACTCGAAGATGTGACAGAAGTATGAAAATTTACGAGATGATGTGGTAAGCTTGTGGTTCATCGAAAAAAAGGTCAAGCTGGTGAAGGTTGTTGATGAAGATTGTTGGTGAAGTTGATGAATAAGTTGATAAAGACTAATAGAAGAGTATTGTGTTGGTGATAATTGCAGCGGTTGTTATTGAAAGAAAAAGAAGAAGATGAAGGTGAAGAAAAAACAAATTCGTCGTTCGAAGGAACGCTTTTTATGGATGTTGAACTGCACAAAAGGCAGGAGCTTAGCACATTTGAGCACATTCAAAGCTTGGCGTAGTTGCCTCATGATCGGGATTGACAGTTAAACGTGGTCGGCACCTTTTACATTTCAACGTCACAAGAAGCTTAGCGAGTTAAGGAATGGGAGATTATCAGATAGGATCAGGATCGGGGTTCGGTGCCAGACATTTTTAGTAGTATTCCTTGGCAAGTTATAACGATGGACATGAGTATTCGCACAAGGTTTGTATTGAGCTGAAGGACATCACATGATTCTGATTCACAAATGCACTAGCAAACAGACAAAAACCTTCAGACTCTGATCTGATAGCCAGAACTTGCATCCTCACTCTCATTTGCGCGTCAGACACTACACAATGTAATCCTCGTAGGTGGGACCACCTGTGTTGTATGAATCCCGAGCCCAAGAAGGCTTGCTGGCGTAAGCGCTGATTTCGTCCTGCCTAGCTCTTTCTGCTCTTCTTTCCTGGTCGAGCCTAGCTGCTGCTGCTCTTCTTTCCTGCTCGAATGCTGCTCTTTCTTCCTCGCTTGGGTTGTGCACTGAAACGTCGTTGTTGTTTGTCGTGGTTCCAGTGTTATCGTCATTGATCACTGTAGAAGCCAAGACGCCATCCAAGCTTTGAAATCTACCAGTGGGTTGAGTTCCATTTTGTGAGCCAAGAACAGCTCTTGCAGGTTGTGGTGAAGCAGAGACTACAGTTGAAGGACTGGTATGATGTTCCACAGCTGCTGGACTGGCTTGCGGGTAGCGCTGATGTCTAGTGCCAATCGGTGCCCTATTTGCATCGCTCAATTGCAACGGGGATGAATAGCGTTGGGTCGCAGCAGAGCCACCGCGTCGAGGTTTCCAATTTTTGCGGGGATTGAGTTTGCCATTTTGTTGTTGATGACTCGAAATCTGGTCGTAGTCATTTCGAGGCTGTCCAACAATGGATGTTTGTTTCGGTTCTGTTGCATCTTTGTCTGTGCCTCTATTGGTCTGACATTGAGCCACTCTTCGCGCTATAGCTGCGCCTGCTGCCTCCATGAATTCCGGACCGTCAGCCAATTGACTAGCGTAATGTGCTGCCACATTGTCGACGCGACGCTTTTTGGGTGGACACTGAACTCCAGCATCATCCTCGCCATTGCCATTTCGGAGCTCATGACTGCGACCATTGACAGAAGCGCTTGGAGTGTGGTTAGGAGTAGCATGACGAACTGCTGCTGTCCAGCAAGATGTTAGCGATTGCGATAACTTTCTCTTGCTTCCGGAAGAGGACGTACTTGTTGTGCTTTGAGTGTGAGTGTGAGCAACAAGCTGCACGCTACCATTAGAACGAATACTGCCGTGGCCATCTGCTGGCTTAGCCGGATGTGGAGTGGAGCTATGACTGCCATTGCTGGTGTGTCCAGCATCGGAAAGGCTCTCGTCCTCTGCAGAAGCAGCGATATTACGAGACAAAGACGAAGTATTGTCAGCTTGTCGACCTCTATTCAGAGCAAGCGAAGAGTTGTTATTTGCCGTGCTTGGAGACGCAGAGTAGGGAGGTTGGTATTGCGAGGAGAACCAGCACGTAGAGGCGCGTTGACTGTGGTGCTTGCATCATCATCAAGACGTTGTTCATGGTGCGACGCATCTTGACGACTCGCGAGATCGGCTTGATGGATGCTTGCAGGTATAAATGAAGCAGCTTGGGCGCGAAGACGTTTGGAGCGTGAGGTGTTCGGACCAGAATGGCTTGATGGACCTGGATTTGCAGCTTGGTTGTTGCCAGAACGGGCTGGACGACCTGCTTGGGATGGACGACCGCGAGACGCGAGTTCGACCTTCAGGCGCGAGCGATTAGTGTCGCAATCATCCAATAGCTTCTTGGTCTTGACGTACTTCTCCTCGGAGTCTTTCTTAGCATTGCTGTTGATCCTATCTGGAATGTATGTTAGCCAAAGTTCATCATTCAGGTGCTTGCCATACAGCTTACGTAGGAGAGGACGGAGCTGCTCCAAGATCAGGTCATCGGCTGTTCCTTCCACTCTCGCGTCTTTGAAAGTAGTCTCATCTAGAGACATAATACAAGCCATTTGTGTTTCCGCCGATCAGCCTTGTGAGCCAGGGCTTGAAGCCGCTTACACTCATCATTGAATTGCTCATTCTCAGCTTTGAGTTGCTTGTTATCACCTTTAAGTTGCGTGATCTCATCTTTGAGTTGCTTGTTCTCATCTTCGACCAGTTCACACTCATTTTCAAGCTTCTCGCACTTACCTTCGAGCTGCTTCAGCCTCTCCTGCATCGAACCGTACTCCGGCTGCATGCTGAACGCGGACTGCTTGGTGGGTGTGACGAGCCTCCAGTATGCTTGAAGTGGTGGATGCCAGGCAGCCGTACCGTGCGCGGAGCAACTGAATTGGGTGGGGCTGATGGAGGAAGTTGTCTGTGCCGAATACCGCAAGATGTAGTAGTTGCAATGAAAGGTAATGGTTACTGTTCAGTGTGTGGTGAAACCGAGAAGATGTAGAGTAGAGTAAAGATCTAGTGCTGAGAAGAAGGATAGGAAGCATCTCGTCAGAGGCTCGCAAACTGTACAGCACACAAGAGAGAAGTGCGAGCAACAACATTGACACAGGAGCTAATCAGCATTACTTGTTTTGCCTCTAAGGTATGCTTGTTCAATCTTGCTTGACATCTCGGCGTATGCAGCACACAAGCTTCGCCAAGGTGGCCAAAATTTTCTTGACAAACCCCTCAATCTAAACAAACTGCAAAGACTCTTCGTTCAGTCAGAGAGGGAGAGGGAACCGGTCGAGCTTCTTGAATGTTTTCTACTAACCCCGAGAGATGCGCCAATATTCCGTCGCCGGCACTTTCCGGGCAAGTGGCAATGCCAAGCTTTGCAAAGAACAGCACGCGCATAGCATAGCAGACTGCAGCCATACACCCTTCATACAGCAAAGGCTATAAGGTAAGAACAAGCTGCGCCGAGGTTGACAAAGATAACAACCGCTTCGACCAGAAAACCGAGCGAGAAAGAGCCTGGAAATGGAGGATGATAGTCCAATCCGAGCCCGAGAAGAGAAGGTGGATGTGGTTGAGGCAGAAAATCTTACGTGAAATAAGAAAAAACCGAGAGAAAAGCTTGACTCGTCCGCCTTTAATTATTCATGTGAATCCTCGTTTCTTTCATAATTGTCATCAAGTCAAAAGTCTCCTTCTGTCATCTCATCTTCACTTGTTCGGTCATCTTTAGCTGTGTCTGTACTTCTGGTCTGCTTGCTGTCGCAACACTCCTACTGCGATAGTCCTGACTGAACCATCACTGGAGTATTATTAAGCGCGAGTGACATACCGATTGTACCATCGCACAACCGCCAACATGGTGAAGAACGCTGATGTCGAGATGAAGCCAATCGACAATAAGAGCACAGGCTCAGATTACCCTTCGTTTGAACATGACCACCACGAGGACTACCAAGTGGGCGAGACTGCGCACCTCAAGCGACGATTACAGTCTCGCCACTTGCAGATGATTGCCATTGGAGGAACAATCGGTACTGGTCTCTTCATTGGTTCTGGAGGTGCTCTGTCTAAAGCAGGTCCCGCTGGAGCTCTGATTGCGTACATCTTCGTCGGTACTATTGTTTACTCTGTCATGGTTGCTCTAGGGGAAATGGCCACTTTCATGCCGATAGCGGGTGCTTTCTCTGTCTATGCTGGACGCTTCGTGGATCCTTCGCTTGGTTTCTCAATGGGTTGGATTTATTGGTCGGTTTCAAGTAACAAAACCGTTGCACGACACAGACTGATGTAATTTAGGTTTTCATGGGCAATCACCTACGCACTCGAACTCACTGCATCTGGTCTGATCATCCAATACTGGGCACCTAACCTAAATTTAGGCATTTTCGTCGGTGTGTTCTGGATTGTGATCACTGGACTCAATTTTTTGCCAGTATCTTTCTATGGTGAACTTGAATTTTGGTTCGCAATGATCAAGGTCATCACTGTGCTTGGGTTCCTCATCTTCGGTATCTGCATTGATGCTGGTGCTGGTCAGCAAGGCTACCTCGGTTTCCACACATGGGGCAACCCAGGCGCTTTTGCGAACTACATCCTCGACCCAGGTCCAACCGCCAAATTTGTTGGTTTCTGGGCTGTGCTCATTCAGGCTGGTTTCTCTTACCAAGGTACTGAACTTGTTGGTGTCGCGGCTGCTGAATGTGCCAATCCTCGCAAGGTTGTTCCCTCTGCTATCAAGAAGACCTTCTGGCGCATCCTCCTCTTCTTTGTTGGAACAATCTTCTTCATTGGTCTTCTTATCCCATACACCAACGATGGCCTCCTCTCCACGAACTCTGACGCATCTGCCTCACCCTTCGTTATCGCTGCCCAACTCGCCGGCGTCAAATCACTCCCAGGCATCATCAACGCAGTGCTCCTATGTGTCGTCCTCTCTGCCGCAAACTCTAACGTCTACTCCGGCTCCCGTATTCTTGTTGGTTTGGCCAATGAAGGCCACGCCCCCAAATTCTTCACAATAACCACAAAGGGCGGTGTCCCATACATTGCCGTCGCTTTCACCGCTGCCTTCGGCCTGCTCGGGTTCCTCAATGAAAGCTCAACCGCCACCACCGTCTTCAACTGGTTCGTCAACATTTCCGGTCTCGCTGGTTTCATCGCCTGGGGATGTATAAACGCCTCGCACATTGCATTCATGCGCGCCTGCAAGGCTCAAGGCATTAAACGTGAGAGCTTGCCGTACAAAGCCTTTCTCCAGCCATGGTTCTCCTACTACGGACTATTCTTCAACATTCTAATCATCTTCACGCAAGGCTTCACTAGTTTTATGCCTTGGGACACACAGGATTTCTTCATCTCGTATATCAGTTTGATTCTGTTTGTGGTCTTGTATGCAGGACATAAGTTGTGGAAGAGGCAGGGATTTGTCGTGCCCCGAAACGCGGATCTGTATTCAGGCAGGAAGGAAGTGGATGAGTACGAAATGGAGATTGATACAAATGCACCAACGGGGTTTCTGGGCAAGGCTTTTGCGTTTCTGGGTTAGATGTTCATCGTCTTTGGAGGCGGAAAAAGGATGTTGGAGAAGCTGGTAAGGCAATGGCTGCGCTTTGGATATCATGAGCGTATGGAGTGGTCGTTGCTAGAAAGAGACATTATTCTGTTGTGTGACGGTCTTTTCTTGTACAATAGCAGATTTATCTAGGTAAGATGTAATACATTTCTCTTTGAGGTGGATATGCTCCCTCACCCGACAACGATTGCGCTTAGTTGGTCAGCTTCATAAGCTCATCGACGAGTGTACTGGATCTCCTACTCTCATCCTGTCCCGCATACCCAATAATTCAGATGTAGGCCTTCCTTGAATTAGTATGGCAACAGCTAGTCGGTAATAGGATGGCATCGTAAGACGATCAATCGAATAGATCTCTGGAGGCTACTCATGATGGAATAGTAAAAGGAGGAAGGTGAAGTGGCAGTTCTATATAGTAGTCCCTATGTCGAAATCATAGTCCTTGTAATACACCGACACCTATAATTTTGTGTGCGTGCGGAGAAACTTTACTAAGAACGCCAAAAATGTGCTCGATCAGCTAAGGTACCTTGCGGTTCGTGTTTAAAGTGATTCGCCACCGCCACGCCGCTTCCCAAGAACTCCAAGACTTTTCACTCTGAGGCATTACACGAAACATGACCGATTGCCATATGATACACATTCAAGACCTGTGAAGTGACATCCGATATACCTTACCAAGACAGTGATATCCGTGTGCTGTAGCCTCCTCCCTTCACGCACAACATCGTCATGTCGATCACAACATTCCTGCCCGGACAACAATCTGATACCTCTCTACCTGCCAAGGCATTCGTGACAGATGTCGCGCTTATATTGCCGCATACTCTCTAGCAGATGCACATCCTCAACTACCTCGAAGATAAGGCAGTTCCGTCTCATTTCTCTACATAAGTAAGACAACACCCCAATCCCGCACACAATGCCACTACACCCAATCGGAAAAACTCGTATACACTACAATCATCGCTGCCCTGAACTGTTACAATGACCACAAAATTATCCCCACTCGACCTCTACCTCCCAGACGTCCACATCCACGAAATCCTCTGCTTCCAAACCGACAGCTCCCACAGCAGAACCCAGCAAGTCCTAGCGTCTAGTCTGCAGAAAGCAATCGAGCAATTCCCTCTCCTCGCTTCTTCCCTCGTCCTTGACGCTGAAACTTCCCTCCCCGTCATCTCACCACCCCATCGCGCCACTCGTGACATCTTGACGTTCTACGACCTAAGCGAGCGACTGTCGTATGCATCGCTTCAACACGTTGATTTCCAGCTAGATGAATGCAGTCCTACGACAGCTTCACTCGTCGAGTTTTTGAGCTTGAACCGTCCTCAGCCGAATGGACTATGTAACAAAGGTAGGACGAATGTTTTTGCGGCAACGGTGGTATTGGTGGAGGGTGGTGTGGTCTTGGCTGTTTTTGTGAATCATATGGCTGTTGATGCTGTGGGTTTAGGTATAATTCTGAGAATGTGGGCTGATTGTTGTGCTGGAGGTGTGCTTGAGTATTCCGTGAGCTCGGAGAGGGAGGGCGTGGCTGAGAGATTGGGTATACAAGAGAAGGTATTGGGAGAGGAGTTGCGTGAGTCGCGCATGCGCATGAGGATTGGTCAAGAGCAAGAGCAGGAGGAGATAATCGGGCGGCCAACCTTGGCGATGCCAGGAGAGCTCGATCAGATCATGCTCCATCTCACCGCTTCAGCACTGGCAGATCTCAAAGCAACGCTGAATAAGGAACTCGAACTACGATCATCTCCCCACGCCCGACATTACAGCACGACCCGTCCACCCCAACTCACACTTATTACAACCAACTCAGCACTAACAGCGCTCCTCTGGTGTACCATAACAGCATGTCGTCCCCAATCCAAGAATAATAGTCGACTTGTTACATCAGTAACAGTCCCAGTCAATCTTCGTCCACGCCTCACTCCACCTCTTCCGCCCTCTTATATTGGCAATGCCGTCGGGGCTGCGTCACCGAGTGCCTCGCACGAACTGGTTGTCAGGGGTGCGACTGATATCAAGGCGTTGGCTCAGGTTGCGCAGGTGGTGCAAGAGGCTGTTTGTGCGGTTGATGGTGATTATGTGCGCCGGTGTTTTGAGCAGCAGGGTTCTGATGGCTATGACTGTCATCATAACGGTAACAGTGACGAGCTCGATGCCGATGCATCCAACAGTAACGCGAAGTCGCTCGAACTGCGGACATGTCACAAGTGTTACAATAGCACATCCATCGACAATCCTCCCCTCTCCCTCTTCGGCACCCCCACAACAGCCTTTACAATAAACTCCTGGGCCACCCAATCCCTCTACGCCCACACATGGGGCCCAGACCTGGGCACAGTCCAGCACATGATGCGTCTAAAATCAGCAGCTGAAGTCGTGCTTATATTGCCGAAACTACCCAATGGAGATGTGGAAGTGCAGATGCCGTTGGAGAAGGAGACGTGTAAGGTATTGCACAACTATGCCATGAACGGGTGGGAAGGAGATGGAGATAAGAGTGCGTATTTGATGGCTAAGTGGGCGAGTGTGCTTGGCGGTAGTTGTGAAGGTAAGAAGAGGGAGAGGAGGGATTCTGGAGTCGGCTGGCTGGAGTGGGTTGGTTGGAGGCGGGGGAGGAGGACGAGTGCTGCGAGTTAGGTTGATGCTCCTGTCACGAAATCAATTGTAAAATGAGCCATTCGCTGAGATTGTTTCGATAAAAAAGGTCGTTAGCACTATTGTGGCAGTATTTATCAGACACACCTTGTTATTCACCTCTTGCCGGCTTAGAATATTCGTGCATATCTCGAAGCTACAGTATACGTCTGTACATTTCGCGCCGCACAAAATTTCAGATGTTGGAAGAGTTGGTGCAAGTACAGTACCCATCTTATTTCGCGAAAGTGGCTCGTCGTGTTGTTAGATTCGAGTAACCAAGGAATAAAAAGGTGTGAGGAGTCTGGCTATTTCTTTTCGGATAGTGACGCCAGTGAGCGCCACTTAGCCTTCCTTGGGAAGCCAGATAAGAACTCAGCTAGAATAGGGGAATTAGTGTATCTACACTCTACTAACACAGAAGGGTGGAATACATATAGATAAGGACAACAAACACGTCATGATGGTGATGGCGCGAGAAATCTAAAATTGAAACAGAAAGCCGGATGAGTTCTGAATGTCATGAATATACTAACATGCATAAGAAAGCCAATACACCACCCAACTATAATGTGTTGGAACCTGATAACGCCGTTGCCCAGGCCGATCCTGTCATGGAATCCGACAAATCCTCTCTAAAACCAGTACTTCGTAGCCAATGCCGAATTCCACCAGCCCTGATACATAGTCAATATACATCCTGATTCCTCATGGAAGTCCACCATACACCCTAACAACGCGACGTCTCGGTCGCTGTCTCGAGACTGATGTGTATTTCAGTCCGCCACCATCTGATGAACTCGACGAAATGCTCGTTGTATCCGAACTCAACGACCTTGACGACAACGAACGTATCGGGAGCATCGGTCGAGTTCGGGATTTGGTGTCTGCTTCGGACCAACCACGATTGAATCCAGGTCGTCGTGAAGGAGTGTCTTGGTCTTGGTCTTGCAACCAAATCTTATGCAACAACGACAAATCCCGTGACAACGACAACTCCGGTGTAGTAGTGCAGCAATCCTGCACAAAACTCGCCACTTGCCTTAACACCGCCGAAGACGTAGGTACGACGTGTCCAGCGACATGCGTGATGACTTTGGCATCTACACATGCCGTGGCCGCCAAGTCCAGAGAATGTCTGTTTTCGACCATCGTGTCCAACTCGGCAATAACATGCATGCTCGGCGTGGCGATTCGTGGTTCGAACAAACCGGCATAGAGCAGCTCACTGGCTTTGAAACCCGAGAACGCAACGACGAATTTGAATGGCGCTTGTGGTGCTGCATGTAATATCGGCACCGGCTGCCGTCGCAAAGCCTGTGTACGTCCGGGCGTGCTATCGGATTCGCACAAAGATGTCAGCAACATGGCCATCACAGCGCCTTGACTGAAACCCACGACGCCGTCGAAGGGTCCGTGTTGATGTATGTAGGCCGTGAGGTAGTCGAGTGAGTTATCGAGCTCGTCGTATTTACTGACGCCATCGAGCACTTTCCACCATGCGTGAAGCTCGTTGCGGTTGCCCGTCGCGCTTGGGATGTATTCGGGATCGAGAAAGTTCCAGAGCGAACACGGGCCTGTTGGGTAGTAGAACTCTATGTCTGGGCAAGGGAGAGTTTCTTTGAGTTGTCGTTCGAGTGCGCGGCATTTCTCTTTGAAGAAGGGACCCGTTTGTGTGAAACCTGTCTAAGTTTAGCACGCAGTAAGCGGTGTGCTGGTCTGTGATTGACGTACCATGAAGCATGAGTACTTTGAGCTTGGGCGGGTTGTCGTCGGAGCTGTAGGATGTCGATGAGGTGTATGATGATTGTGGTGATGAGGAAAGAGATGATGCTGGTGTAGAGGTAATCATTGTGTTGATAATCACGGTGGATGATTCTGAGCTAGGCTTTGTATTGAGCAAAGGCGCTCCAATGCCTGTTTAGAGCGGCAAATGGAGAAACCAGACGTGCAGAATGTGTTGTTGTGAACGTAGGATTGGGGTTAAAGTAGACAATATAGAAAGGCGGAAGAGGACACAGTCTTTGTCTCAGGTGAATCAATACAGTACCCACAGTGTGGTTCAACAGTAGAGTATGTGAACGAACGCACGTCTTCAAATTAAAGTCTTGCAAGTTACAACAAATATCAGAGACAAAGTAACGTGTAATGGAGGCCATACAGCTCTTTTAAAGCTCTCAGGTCGACCATGCTGAGCGCGATAGGCGGATTCCCGCTTCCTCGTGAAAACGCTTCCAATCAAGGCCATACTTGGTAGATCTTAGCTTGCGGCCTCAAGTTCTGGGCAAGCAATATAGCGTGGGTATGTTACCGCTGACTTCAAGTCGCGTCGATAAGCATCGTTGAAACTATGGCTAAACCGCCGTAGTGGGTTGGGAAGCATGTGGGCGGTTAGAAACGTGGGTTTTCCTCAGAGAGGCTTTGTCATCGTGCTTCTCATCACGCTGTCACGTCACGTTCAAAGGCTTAAAGTGTGCTTGATATGTGGACCACGAAGTATAGTACTTGATACATGCACGTATCTCGTGGTCTATTGAAGGATTCTCACATCACGATATATGCCGCTTCCTTCAGATATTGCGCACTCAATGACGAGACACGTTGCCCTGGAACATACAGCGGATAGATAGCGGGAGATAAAGAGGCTCCTTGGTACAAGCAGCTTTAGCCCCGGACCACGCGGTCGTGGTAGACGTTATAGGAGGATTACCTTGGTTTATCAGTTGTAGCGTAGCCAACGGTTTGGCGCTTTGAGGCCGTGCATGCAGTAGCCGTGCCAATGATCGACTAATACGAGGTCCTGACCATTGAACTTCACTCGCACATGTGTCCTTGTTGGGATGCCTACGTAGAGGACGAAGTGATGTTGTGTTTTGTGAAAACCTTCCTCCTTGGACGATGTTGAAGGTCACGTGATATATAGCTTGATTCTCGAAATACTCTCAAAACAGCGGTAGGAGTCGCAGAGGATTCTCTTGAAGGCAATAGGAGAGACTAACATATCATATGCGACAGCTCTGCGTACTGGGATTGTTGTGCTTAGAAACTACTGTGCGAAGAGTGCCCTTGCGTCTAATTATAACAAAACTCCTGCAAACAGGCCTCACATTGCTTAGGCATCTTCACACCACTCTTCGTCATGATCCCACAAGCCAAACATTGGGGCCATGTTGCATTTCCTCCCATTGTCCCAATCTGCACACCATTCGCCACCATAGCCCTCGTCTCTGCTTCCGAGTATTGCAGCTTCGTCGTGCTCTGTCCACTGTTGTATGTGTAGTTTGTGTTTGGCATGTATATGATAGTCATAGTCTTAGGAGAGTTACAGCCGAAGAAGGTCGGACGTACGTTCAATCCTTGTGAAATAAATGTTCCAACGGAAGGAATGGCTGGCATGCGTGTGAGGCCTGCTGACTGAGCTTGGACGTATGTGGTAAGAATCTCGCTGCCATTGGGATAGTTGTTGGTAGTGTCAGCCGAGTTGTCATTGACTATCAAGACGTCGACAGAAGAACGGTGCAGGAATGGCCAGATAGGGTTATTCTGAAGGGCTTCTCCACCATCGACAAGATGCAGTTCCGACTCAGAAGAGACGAGAGAGGACGTAGAATAGTTGAAGAATGGATTAGGATATGCGGCGTACTCATCGCGCGTAGTCACTTCGTGGGCAGTATTCAGAATGCCTAGGAGATCAACTGTGTCGTTGCTGAGCATCTTCAGGCCAAGACCACTTATAGGTGCACAAACTTCGTTGAAGAGGTTGCTGCTGGTGCCGAGGATGAGCCCAGTATTATCGAATCCAGTCACACAGGAGTTGTTTACAGGTTTACCGTTGTTGATGCTTGAGCCCAGGTATTTGGTATTAGCAAAAGCAGCGACGCCTTGATCGAATGAGCCGAATTCGTATGGCGAGAACTCGTACTGTGTGGCATTAGGGCCAGGGAGGCACTCCCCATCCTGTGTTTTCACTCCGAGACTGGTGATGATCGGATAGGGGACAGTAAAAGAAGTAAAGTTGCTTAATGTTGACAAATCGGAGAAGTGCTTGGCTACACCGCCATCATTGCCATATAGCAGTTGCGTACTCAATAGACGTCCCCAAGGATCTAGTGGAAAGCGTTAGCGATGCACATACTCCTGAATTTTGGCCTTGAACTTACCTGTCAATGTGGGTGGAAAGCCAGCCTCCTGCTTTGCCACAATATCTTTGGTAATTTCTGCGAGGGCTAAAGCAGCCAAGGCACCGTCAGGCAGAAAGAGACTGTCCTGGAAGGCTTCTGCCCACAGCCCATCGATGAGACTCGACACTGTCGGCCAGTCATTGGCTGCAATAGAGGAAAGCAACCATGATCCTCCTGATAGACCAGCTTCGTAGGTCATCGCCTGATACAATCCACTTGTGCTGACATTCGAGTCTCTTCCGTCAAAGGCCTGGTGAACGCCAGCACCGCATAGTAAAGCACGATAACCACCTCCCGAGCTTGTCATTCCAAGCGTTGGATAGGTTTTTGGCTTGTGGAACTTAAGACCACTTTTGGATAACCATGAGGCAAGGGCGATATCGGCCTTGGACTTGCGCTGCTTAATGTAGGCTGCCTCAGCAGAGCCCACGCCGGAGCTTGCTGGACGGACTAGTGCTGTGGTCGGACATGTAGCTGACGAACTTGGTGCGTAGGGACTTAAGGTGGTCAGGGGATTCAAGGCAGTAATGAGTGGTGACAAGAAGGAAGGAACTGATATTGGTGATGCTGATGTCGAAGCTGAAGTAAGAACCAACAGATTGAGGAGGGTTGATGACAGCATGATGCGAAAAGAGGAGATGTTTTTAGTGCAAGTAATGTCATTGTAACAAGGAACCATGCTAGGTACTTGTTTCCAAGCATGTCGCCCAGCAGGATCTCCATGGCATCCAAGCCTTGCCGCAGCATTGTTTCACGTTCGAATAATAGATTTGAGGAATGTTTCCCTTGACACAGCCTCGTGGCGAATCAATTGGCCTCGATATGACACGTCGTGCACGTGACATTGGATCGGGAAAAGCGGCAAAGGCCTAGACGCGAGCTGACTTCTAGGGCTTCCTCTCGTAGCAGATGAATCTTTGCTTTGTTCTGCTCAGAGTGAATCACAATAGGTAGTCGCGATCTCTGCAGCTGTGACTCTGGCAACTAATGGAGAACTCGGGTGGCGAGCCTGAAAGCCATTTGCAGATCCCAGAGCGTATCAATTCGAGACAATTTCATAAGGAGCTCAAAGAAGGCCTAAAAAATGTCAACCTTCCTACCCAACGCAATCGGAGGTCGATGGTGAAACGTGAGTGCCACCTCCCACAATTCCGACTGTCCAACTTGCTTCGCCGCAAACTACATCTGCGACCTGTCTGCCACTTACCACGGCTACAAGTCCTGGGACGACTTCTGCCTGTTGGGCTTATTGACATGGAAGAGAACGTGATGATATTCCCGCAAGCTTAAATAGCTTAGATGAGTGCTGTCATTATTCTCAAGTCTTTTTGAATGAATGAGAAACTTGAATCTCATGTCCAATTGACTCGAGATGGAGGCTTCTCTTGTAGCAGATGAGTTTCAGATCTGTTGTCTGGTTGCCTTTGCTTTTCAACGTCCTGATTGTCCTAATATGCGTGGCGATCGTCTGCACTTTTGTTGCTTGCACCAATGTCTCCATGTCAGAATATCTGTCAGAAGAAATTTGGAAGAAAGATTGTCGAGTATGTGACCTCTTCGCGATGATTCGGAGCATCCCGCCGCCTAGACTTTGACGTGCAGTTCAAGCATATTCTCGCGTCGATTCGCAACATTAGGTGGGTACAGGACTCGAAGCAGAGTCCAAGTTAGGTAGAACAAGATTAGTATTACAGCACTCTTCACACCGTATTCTGCTGTCCTCGACTGTTGCACAACAATGTTATGCCGGGAAACGATGTTCGCGAGCCTGAAGACCTCGTCATTCGGCTCTCTGACGATCAGGGATTTCTTAGGCTTTAACCAAAGACGACACTAGCTTGTAATTTTACCTGTTTCACGAGCCTTGGTTAAAACGGAGTTTTGCATCAGGCCAAGGTCGGAAACCTGAATTAGTCGTACGATCTGACGATAATAGTGTTGCCTCGTCTCGCAGCGGCATTCCACGAAAGAATTGCTTCGATAGATTGAACAGACCATCGTCCTGTTTATCGTATACGTCCACATCTTCCACATCATGCACCCAGGAAACCGGGCTCCCAGTAAAATGTCTTGCTTCGCCGACGTTGCAGTAGCGCACTATCTTTAAGCATCCTATACTCATCGGGTCGAGCAAATCCTGACAAGACCGAATTTCGTACACTACGCCGCACATACACCAAACATCAGGTCTTTTCGATCCCTTAGGAATATGGCCCAACCTCCTAATTTCTTCTAGCGCGGCCTTGCAATATTCCCGCACCTTGTTTATGGGACTGCGGTGTCGGCAATTACAATATATCACACTGTTCAATATATCATTACTTTTGGGCACGCCAGTATAAGTCTGTAGTTCCTCGATCCGAGGAATGTCAAATGTGTCCTTCATCATCCGGACCGTGCTTGTAACCTTGACGATCAGCTGGTTATCCTTGTCAAAGCGAGCTTCGGTCTTGCATGACCAGCCATCAAATGAAGCCTTCATTCTCAATGATTTCATCGGCCTGCCGAATCTCGAGTCCTGATAATGCCTCGCTCGCTTAACGAGCTCCCAATATGCCTGGGGTAGAATTACAGTGGGAGTGAGGTCGATAAGAAGAGCCCATTGCCTATGTTCCACAAAGTGATCAGTCCAGCAATGATATTTCAGACAAAGACAACACAGAAGCCAAGAAGGATTCAGCGCATCGAATTTCTGCAAGAACTGAAGTCGCTGACCCTTATGTTGAGGCAGATTCAGAAGGTGCCAAGAATAGCTGAGCGTATGCGCAAATGCCTTCGCAGCAAAAGCAAAGGCAGCAATGTCGCATAATGGCAAATAGTCTGCTACGTGTAGTAGTATCTTGGCAGGCAAGATCAGAGTCGAGCCAGTCACTCTTTTCGAGGATGCACAAAAGACCAGGCACATAAGAGTGTTTCGGCCGCTAGAGGAGCAATCTATAGGTCTGTGGTTCCTTGCGGAAGACAGTTTGAAGCTGCTCTGACGTCCGATACAGCTCATGATGGCAAACCGATCAAAGAAGTTCTTGATGTGAAGTGGCACGACGATGAACTGGACATATATGATGGTCCTAGGAAAAGTTCAGTATAAGTTATATGAGTTTATATATGTGCTTCCGAGTTGCTTCGAACTTTCTTTTCTATTAACGGGTCCTGGCACATCTTTGTTTTGGAATTAAAAGCTAATGAGTATCAAGTGTTTAGTGAATAGCATTCTGTACTACATGAAATCCGTAGCACCAAGCTTGTTTATCATTCGGAAGACCATAAGTCCAAGTCTCACCGTCGTAATTGGTACTTCTGCGCGTTATAACATGAGAAGTCTAGCAAGTATGAAGCTTTTCTCTCGAGGACTTCAAGAGATATCTGTTCTCCATCAGAGCTGAATGGCGATCAGTGAGCTGTAAGGCGTACTAGAATGAGGTCGCTTAAAAAAACATCAAGTTGAGCCTACGAAGAGCATAGGAAGGTCTTGGCCAGTAGGTACTAGCACCAAAGGTTGACCCCATAATGCTCGTCATGGGTTCGACTCACAAAAACTTATGCCCTGTCTTGCATCTTTATCTCAACAACTTAAAAGAAAAAACAGAGAATTTCGAGGTTTTCACCAAAGATCCATTCCTGTTTATCCCTTCAGCGTATCAAATACCTCTGACCAATTTAGTCTAGGAATAACTTACAGCTCCATCCCAATCTCACCCTCCTCATCTCTGACTCTGCGTGCCCGGTGTCTACTCCTCCCGCAAGGCTCTTTCTGCTCGGGAAAACCCGGCTCGTCGTCGTCATCAGGCACAGCGTCGAAGCCCGCCTACCCCCTCCCTTCCTCGGCCTCAGCCTGCACTTGCTCGGCAGAACCCGCCAGCTGCTGATGGTGGCTCCGCCAGCACCACCACCGCGCCGGTGGGCCCAAGACACAGCGTCAGCGGAGGCCCGGATCCTCCCTCCCCATCTCGGCGTCCAGTTCGGCCGCGGCGAAAGGTCCACGCGTCACCATAGGCCATCGGCGAGACTAACTCCATGCTTTCCAAATCGGCAATTCGAACCGAGCTAGTCGGGCTTGCCGAGTACTTCAATAGGAAGGCGACGCCGTTCACCCCGAAAACCACGCCTCATTTCGCGCCACAATTTGCTCGTACTCGGCAGCTAGCTCGGACGAAGTCTCTGCACGCTGTGCTGCTAGCTCGGCCGAAACCGGCGGCTCATCGACGTTGGCTCTTCCAGCACCACTGGAGACCCTCCCAGCCCCAAACACAGCAGCGTCGTCCTCGGCTTTGGCTTCGGCTTGCGCCCCCCTCTCCGACCCCCGGACAGAACCCCCTTCCAACCTCACAAAAGCAACAGGGATGTCGCTTGTTTGTAAAGGTAGATGTTGCGACAAACTTGTCTGTGAAGAGTGCCACGAGGAATCGGAAGAGGACAGCGAGGGGTAATGCTCCCAGATCTTTAAGTGAAGCAATTGGCGTGTCTCTAGTTTTATAGGTGGTATTGCAGTAAACTTGTCTGTGAAGAGTGCTGTGAGGATATCCAGGAAGATAGCGGGGGAGATGCTCCTAGATCTCTAATAAAGCAGGAGGGATGTCGCTGGTTTTGTAGGGGTAGATGTTGCAGCAAAGTAGCCCGCGAGGAGTGCCGTGAGGAGTTCAGAGACGATAGCGAACGGCAGTCCTTCCAGATCTCTGAGTAAAGCAAGAGGGATGTCGCTGGGTTGTAGAGATAGATATTGCGGCAATATCTCACACGAGGAGTGCCAGAAGAGCCGAAAGTAAGTCAAGCTTGGAGAGAGGTCGGCTCATCCTAAATGCAGGCCTTCAAAAACCACTAGGGTGCAACAGATCCAGACAGTAGATGCTGTGGTGTGAAGAGAGCCAATACAGCTTGGAAGTAACACAAGGTCGACCGAGATAACAAGATGTAACAGACATGCCTCTGAGATGTGGCTGAGGGAAGGCCAAAAACCAATGATAGACTCCAGTGTGAGGACCATCAACTAGGTCCAAGCAATCGGTGAAGGTTGGCCAGGTATCCAGATCCTACAACATCTTGATGCGGATGGCACTGAGGTGCAATACGCGAGACCAAGGAAGGTAAATGTGACGAGTGCCACTCAGACCTCGTAGACTAGTGACGATGTTCAAAAGTACAGATCCCCCAGGTTGGTACGAGGATAGCGTAGAAAGGTAGATGTAGATCTTGTCAAGAAGTGGTGGGAGGACTGCCCGATGGGTTCGAGAGCGAAGGAAGCTGACAGAATTGTCCATGGCTCCGGTTGATACTTCCAGGATAGCGATGAGATGCGGATGATGATGATGAAGATGCATGGTGTGAAGGGTGCCGATAATGATATTACTTACTAAGGAGATGCCCATAATGTGAGCGAGTTCCTAGGAATGTCAGTTGATGGAAGAGACTTGAATCGATGAGATGCATCGATAAGATGCATTGATGAGATGCATTGATACTTACAGCAAGCAAAGAGGAGAAAAGCCGCGCAAGAGAGGTAGTGGTAGTATCTGTGTATAATTGTACTTGAGAGGATGCTTGGTGTTGACGTGTTTGAGTATGCTTTGTTGTTGATGTGATTGTGGATGTTTGCGAGTGTTAGATTTGATGCTGTGGATGACTGTTCAAATTCTTGCAGCCGAGCAGAAGTAAATGAAGAAGAAGAACCCATGATCTGAAATGGAACACCGCTTTTGTCCTCGTTGACACGGCCGAAGGCAAGAGCAAAGGACATTTGACTCGTGGCGTGATTGCCATCTTCTTGTAGCTGTTCTTCGAGCTTCGGTATAAGTGCACATTCTCGGAATTCTGACTGTATGGGCAATATCATAGAAGAATGTTGAGCTATCATATCGTCCAATTGGCACGTACAGCAGTACTCAGACGGTACTTGATATAACTTGAGCTTCTGTAATGGTAGTGCCATACCTAGACAACAATTAACAATTAATAATTACAATAGTATATAGTAGTGAGTATACAGTACTATTACTATTCCTTATCCACCTTTGCCTTCTTGTTCGTCTTCGTATCAGTGTTCGAAGACCCACGGAGACTTCTCTTGCGATCTGATGCTGCTTCTTCATCCTCGTTACTCCTCTTCTGCGGTGCAGTTTTTGCCTTGGTCGTCTTCGGCGCAGCAGCCTTCTTGGGCGATTTCTTGGCCGATGTGGCTTGCTCTTGCTCGTCTACATCCGCTTCCTCTTCTGCGTCGTAATCCTTCTCCTCTTCCTCCCCCTTCTTTCTCTTGGTGACAGTCGATTTCTTGGTCGCAGGAACCTTCTTCGGTTTCGATTTCGCAGCTTCAAACGGCTATCAGTATACAGCAGCTTGCGCCATCTCTGTGCACCGGACGTGCGAACCTGGCTTCTTCTTATCCTTTACATCTTCCCCATCGTCATCCTCTGCTCCATCTGTCTCCTGCTCTACATCATCCTCTGTCTCAGCCTTCTTCTCCTCCGCCTTCTTATGTTGCGGTGGTCCTTTCACAGGCTTATTCTTGCTTCCCTTCTCGTTCTTGTATCCTCCGCCTTGCTTCTCATACTCTTTCGCGAGTTTCGCGGCTTTCCATGCTGCCCAGCCTCCAGGACTGTCTTTTTGGATTTCTGGGGGGTTAAGTGTTAGTATTGCGCATATGCTGGATGCTGAAGAGGATGAGGATGGTATGTACGGTCTTTGATCTTGTCGTGGAGTGGTTGGTCTGTGGGGGTGCCTTTTGTGGATGTCATGTTCAAGTGGTGCGATGGATGCGCTGAGAAAGGGAGGTTTGGTTGTTGTTTTATATTGCGCCGCGCATGCGCATGGAGGAGCAAGTGAGGGGGCTGGGTTGCTGTGCTGGATACCTTACTAGCAAATCATCGTATCTTGCCCGAAGAGGTAATTTTGGGACAATGTCATCTGAAGTCTCCTTCTTCTTCTTCTTCTTCTTCTGCCGTACCTTACTTGGGAGGACTTAGTTATGGCATTATCGCCCCCAGATCCAGCTTCTCAGCTTCTTGATCTATTGTCGTAAAGAGAGTGTCTGAGAAGACGCCATGAAATATGAGTCATGAGGCTGAAAGCTGACTGCAACAAAGGCACAGCCTGATTACGCTTATCCAATGAAAGTGTTGTCCCCCTCTTTGTCGATAATGCGTTGTGGCGTCTGCTATCCTATTTGAAGCCACGCTTTCTTCGAATATCCGTAACTAAAGTTGTGAAGATCAAGACCTCAACCATCCGAAGAAGCCAACATACTAATAACAATATGTCGCAAGATCCGTCCACCGCTCACAACAGGATGCTCAAGCTCCTCCACAAGTCACGTACTGCAAGCTATGAGCACTCCCCGTCTCCATTATATTTTGCTGCCATGACAGGCAATGTCGAGAAAGTAGACATGTTACTGAGATATACTGAATATACGGAGAATAGTGGCCCAGACTACCTTGGTCATGCCCTCATCGCAGCCACTTCTGAGGGTCACCTCGATATAGTACAACATCTCCTGGCACATGGTGCTCGAATCGGCACCCGTCGCAAATACTATCCTGGTTTCTCAGCTCTTGAACTGACTCACCCCCTTAGAGAAGCAAGCTCTTGTGGGAATGCGGAGATCCTCCATCACTTACTGCATGCTGCTCGTTCACAATGGTTTGAACAATGGTTTTACGAGGAAGCATATGAGGCAGCATCGAGTGCTGGCCAAACAGAATGTGTGGAACTAATCAGGGCCAACAGGACTGAGGCCGACAGAACGGGCTTCATAAGCAGTGCGAGAAACGACGAGGATGCTTGGTACAACAGAGATCTGATGCCAGATCCCGACAACGTATTGCTTGCAAATTCGAGGAGAACAATATCGATACTCGTCAGGCCCCTTATTGGTAATCTTATCACCATCTACGTTCGCCCCTACTACACGGGAATCATGGTGAAACACATCGTTCAGGATCTCACGGGGCTTCCGGTCAAGGACATTGCTCTCATCGTTGATAAGAGCTTTCGACGAATCAAGGATGATGAACGTCTCTGCAGCTTCAGGATGACGGACGACTTTAGCCTTCATGTGACATTGCCTTTCAGACCCACCACCTCCTGCTGGGTAGATCCTGTGTGGCAAATCGAACGTGCGCTTCGTCTTAGTGCGGAAGAAGCAGGCATCATTCTACCTGATCCACCTGTGAGGGCCTGGGAAGAGCAGTACGAGGAAGATCAAGATCACCGCCGGTGAACGATTCCATTTAATCACGAATGTAGCCGCGGGACTGGATGCCGACTGTGTCGGGCTTGGACGATGTGGAGCCCAAGATTTTTTGCCAAGAAAGGAGAATGATCTCGCATTGTGTTCTTGGAGGAGGCTACTGTTTTGTTAGGCTTGCCATATTCTCGTCGTTGAATGACAAGGCTTAGCAGACCTTGACTTTCGAACTACATGAACACGTTCTCTCCAGTCGCGAGATCCGGTGGCGATCATTCTTAGCGTTACAATAGAGCTCCAGCTGAATGTCCAGGACTTGATGGATCGTGGAATGCTCAAAAGGGGAACTTTCCACATCATAGTCAAAGATAAGGGCACTGTATCTTTCTTATGTCTGCAACTCGCAAGGTAGTGTTATATTGTATGTGAGATGGTTTCCTAAACAGTCGTCCTCATATCATGAGATGCTCAACACATCATATTGACAGAAACCAGAAAATGAACAAGATATTTGTAGCATACGCTCCTCTTCTCACCTCCACCTCGAAAACCCGATCTGTCTCTTCTAGGCGCACATTGTACTGCTTGTTCTACTAAGATCGACATATCGGGCTCTATGCTTCAAAGCACATTAGGGGGTGTGGTGCCTACCCGAGCACCTCTCAAGGTGCAAGTCAGCACATCATGGAGACGCATCCTCATACCTCCCAACCACAGTCGCACCCTCCTTCCCCATAGTAGTACTGCCGGTCACCTTCCTCTGCCTCTGAACCATCTCCGTCTCTCTCTCAATGAACTTCACCGGTCGAGCAGAAGAGATGGCATCCTTATCCCTCGTGACAATAAGCGCAGGATTGCCACGGTAGTATTCGTCAAGATCTTCAAGACTTCGGTTGGAAGCTACGTTTGTTAGCATTAAATCTTCTTTGCGAGGAATATTGGCGAAGATTTACTTTCAGGATACAAGAAATAGATAACCGGCAAGAAGACGGCGTTGAAGACTGTGTAAATAATCTAGAACTTCCAGCCAAGGTTCTGCACACCGATGGGTGTGATTTCGACAATGACGAAATTGGTCAACATGGGAAGATGATGCTTGTTAGCTGAGCACCTTACGTTCCACGCCGTCGGAAAAAGAATAAAATACCAATTTGTCATCGTCGCAACAGCGGCACCCTTCTGCCTCATCGGTAGAGAATTGATTTCAGTCGGATACAACCAAGGCACTCCCAGCATACCGACACCAAAAGAGATGAAGTATAGGAAGAAAAAGGCGATTGCTGCTTTGGATGTGACTGGCGAGCCGATTGAAAGCAAAATAGTAATGACGAAGAAAGATAGGAACTGTCCGCTTGTGGAGAGAAGCATCAAGCCGCGACGACCAACTTTTTCAACTAGTGGAATGGCGAAGATTGAGGCGATACTGTGGAATGAAAGTGGTCAGGAGTGTGTTGAAAAGGTATTGTAGAGCAACAGCACTCTCCAGGAGGTATAGACTTACAGGTAGGTCGTTGCATTTATGGCGCTAATGAGGCGGGCCATGCTTGGAGATACCCCAACGTAGGCAATGAGGACGGTTGGGAAGTAGTAGGAGACTGGTAAAGTCAACAAAACATCTCCAACCATATTCTTGAGACAGCCTTACCGATGTTGATTCCTAGCCAGATACGTTAGGACTCACGTTACTACATCAGTACTACTCATATCAACTCACCACCAAATTGTTGCATCAGCTGTGTTCCAGCTCCCAACAAAAGTCTCCTCAAGGGCTTCGTGCCTTCTGCGTCCGATTTATGAAGCTGACTCCACTTGATGACATGCTCTCGCTCATATTGTACACTGTACTGTATTTCTCTGAACTGCGCGGCAATGTACGGGTCATCTTCTGGCTTGCCTTCCAGAGCTGCCAGCACACCTCTTGCTTCGTCGTGACGATCGCGTACGACCAGCCATCTAAATATGTCAGTTCAAGGACCGGAAATGAGGATGTGAATCTTACCGTGGAGACTCTGGTAGCCAGGGAACCGTGACGAACAAGATGATGATGAAAATGAATTGGAACGCCAACGGAAACCTCCATGAAAAAGCTCCTGGACTGAAGCTCAAGGCATAGTTGATCTGTGACTTTGTTAGACTCGCAAGAACAAATTGCATTAGAGTATCTCTCACCCAGTTGACCAAGCAGAACCCAACAATATTCATGGCCATTTCAAGGATAACCAGCTTTCCTCTCCATTTCGCTTGTGCAGCTTCAGTTTGCCATACAGGAGCAATACTCGTGTTGATTCCATTGCCAATACTGCAATATGTTATCGTCAGCTTAGGTACGACCATGACGTCTATTCACCACATACCCAAGAACAACTCGAGCGACAAACATCTGAGCTAGTGAACACGAAGAAGCTTGTAGAATCGCGCCAATAGTCATGATGGAAGTGCCCAGTAGTACACCCTTCTTTCTGCCCAGTCTTTCGCCAACGGTAAATGCAATTACTGCTCCGAAGAAGCAACCTGTTGCAGATCACGTCAGTCAAGAATTCAATCAGTGACATGCCAAACAACTTTTCATGCACATCATACCAATGTCATAGATGGCGGCCACAGTTGCAAGGATTTTGGTGCGAGATGGACCGACTAGGTCGTGCAGTTCGAGGAAGTTCTGATTGATGACTACACCACCGAAAACACCTTGGTCGTATCCGAACAAAGTCATATCGGTAGCGCATGCGAACTGGTTCTGGGTTTTAGTAGCTACCTAGAAGTAGTTGTGTGTAGGGTCACTCGATTGTGCAATACGTACAGTAAGCCAGAAGGTGAGCCAGCCGCCCACCAGGCCAAAGTAGGGCTTCTTTCGAGAGTCTCTATCCATATTGCTATGCGCTCAAAATATAATGAGGGAAGGTCGTAAGGCAGGAAATGGATTGCAGAAGGATCAAGAAGCGCAGGGGCGTAACTGCGAAAGTGCCACTGCCATATATCATTTTGGTCGTCGCTGGGAAGCGGGGAAAGCATCACAAGACCGACAAGGATACTAGGTTGCATTCAATACTAACCCCGCAGTGCAACGATAAGGTTCGTGCAACTGAAGCCTGGTAAGCTATGCAGGACGGCTGAGTGTGTTACATGCCGGGAAGCTTTGGAGCAGATGTGAAGAGACAAGTCCCACATGGCGTCTTCGAGATTGATGAAGCTGCTATGTTGTTGGTGAACGTCAATAAATGTGGCGAGATACAGCTGTTCCGCACATCCCACATCTTGGCTTTGTTGTTTTGACCATCAAGGTCAGTCTTCGCATGAATATGGACCGAGCGTGGGACGACATGGACCGAACGCTTGACTGTAGCACAAATAGTGCAGAAAGAGTGTTGATGGTAGAGAATGGCCTGATAGTAGTAAATGTCGTTGAAATTGTATATTTAGGCTGTTGAAGATGTGTACTCTTGTCGATGCTTGATGGAATGATGGAATGATGGATTGAAGATGATGATTCCTCGAGCTCAACTCCACCCTCTTCCTTGCTGATTATTCTGGTCTGTCTGAGAAACCATCTATGTATCGAAACACTGTAAGGATCAATAGAAGTTGCTAGCTCTGATCGATAACACTATCAGCACCTTTCACACTATAGGTTTTCATCATCTTCTTCCTGAATGTCACTAGCATGAGACGACAGCATGAATATAGCACCGAATGAACATTGCACTTAATCATTTGGGGTATCTTGTTATGCTCCAATCCTCGCGCCATTTGCCATGCATGAGTCCAACACAACACAATCATCAAGCTTCGAAAAAGCCAGCGCCAGTCTCGTCTTCATCGTCCAGTACTTCGTCACCGTCTGCATCTTTCACGGGACCATTTGTCTTGTGCGCCGGCTGCTTCGCCTTCTTTTCATTCTTTGACGCCGTACGCGCTTCCTTCTTCTTGTTCTTCTGAGTGGTCGACATGCTTTGCTGTTTTACCTCCTGCTCGCGTTCACTCTTCTTCTTCATCAGCCTACCCTCTCTCAACTCTCCCAACTGATTCGACACCATGGCAGCCTCAACAACCTTCCACATCTTAGCGCTCCGATCCACCTCGTGCATCCCTTCTGCCTCTGCTTCTTTTCCCTTATCCTTACCCTCTTTCTTGTACAAACTCGAGTATACCTCGTTCAGTGGATGGTATAAGGTGTATTGGAGGTCGACATCGCATAAGTGTACGTCTTGCTGCAGTGCGGGTAATTGGGAAGCGTCGCTGCATTCGATGAGTTGTTGTCGTGCCTTTTTCAGATACCGTTCTGCTTTTCGTCGCTCTATAAACAAAACGTGGTCAGCCTCTGCTGCCATTCATCGATAGTGACAGAAGTATTCAACATACCGAAAAAGCGAACCATGTGGTATTTCTTGATCATCTGTGACCGCCTTGCCGTCTCCTTTGCTGTCTCTAACTCTGTGTCGCATGATGCTAGTTCTCGTTCGTGGGAGATGCGGATGTTGGCGGGTAGCTTTTCGGCGTGTTCGAGGAGGCGACGGAGATCGCGTTTGCGCTTCTTGATCGCGTTGGTGGATGTGCGAGAAGAGAGGGTGTCTTTATTTGTTGGTTTAGGTCGTCGGTGTGAGGTTGCGCTATTTAGTTTCGTGGGCCGACGTGGTTGGGGCATCGTCGTAATGGAAAGGTGGGAGTGACGGGAGGAAGAGTAGAGTGTTGCGATTGGTGGTTGTGTTTATGATGAAACTCTTCTGAAACGCCAGAACTTTTTGGCTGGAGAGATAATGCGGGGGAAGTCACGTGACTATACTTGGTAAACATCATGGCATAGACAACCTTTCTCTCCTTTCTTCGCTTCTCGACACCTCAGATCGCGCTCCTTGCCTTGCGTGATGTCACTGTGCCCATGCTGCCGTCATGATTAATGCTGAGACCTCTTGAAGAGCTTCACCCGCGCGCTGGCTGGCAGCTGATCTCGATGACATCTGCTTGAACACGCACCGTCTGAACTCGTGGAAGCTCGTGAAGCTGTCATTACCCTCATCATGGACACAGCTATCCGTTGGACAAGTGGTCCAGGCAAGCGTTTTCTCATTGCGGATGTTGCCTCCAATCGTCTTCAACACTGCCAAGTCACTTCCATCACAGACAATAGCGTGCAGCACAAGGTGATATCGCAACAGGACAACCTTGCCAACTTCTCCGCTTTCGACTGGTGTCGTACTGATGAGAACTTGGTCGGAATCGGCACAGACAGTGCTATCAGAATAATTGCGCTCGACACTGACCCAGGACTGCGAAGTACTGTGAATTACTTTCCTCACAGACAACCCCGGCGTACAAACTCCATCGCTTGGAATTCCGCTGGTCAGATAGCTTGTGGTCTAGAGAGACAGAGGGGTGAGCCTTCCCTCCATGTCTATGATCCGGCGATCGCTGGACCTGGCTCTGAGCCTGTGGTGAGATTGGCTGGAGGTGATAGTATCTGCAGTATCAAGTTTGGATACAGCGATCCGAATCTCTCAATTGCTGGAACACAATCAAAAGGTCTTCGTCTATTCGATATACGAGGTAGGTCTTGCTCCTCGTCGTGATCGCGAAAGCCTGTTGACAGGATAATAGATGCATCGACAACCCCACCCATGCTCAACACGCGCCAATGCCACCAGCTATCGATTGACCCCCTAGATGAAAACTACTTCATCTCTGCAAGTCCAGGCGATCCGAACGTGGTTGCATTGTGGGACCGCCGCCTTTTCGGCCGTGCAAAAACTGCTACAGCCAACAACACATTCGATGCGCAACCACTCCTCGAGATAACTTTTCCTCCGAGCTCTGGTCCTCATGGAAAGATCTGGAGCTTGCGATTCAGTGGACATAAACGTGGCTCATTTGCTTCACTCTCGAGTCTAGGGCAACTGAAACATTACGACACTTCGAGATATGAAGGTAGTGTGGTCCGTGACGCACAGCATTATCGTGATTCTGGCTTCCATAGTCAACATACCCAGATGTGGTACATGAAAAGGACAACTGAGTTGGCGCCATCTGTTGACCATTACGTCACGGAGAAAGATGATCCTCACATCTCACCTGTTCACACCTTCGACCACTTGCCACCTGATATCTTGTCAAGTGGTCACGCTATACTTGCTATGCGTTCGGATAAGACTTTGGAAAGGGTTCCAGTTCCAGGACACCCTCCTATAATTGCGCTCACGCCTGCAGCTAGTTTTGGCTATCATGATAAAGGTTCATATCGTGATGTAACATACAAGAATACTGGCATCCCTGTCGCGGCTGAGATAACCGCGCTGGATGAAAAAGTGCAAGTAGTATTAGTTGCTGCCAACATAAGACCTGCTGCACCTGTGGTTTCTAATGAAGGCGTCCAAAAGCCAAGCAAGAACAAGAGTAGAAGTAGGACTTCGGCGAACACAAGATCGAGTAACCTGAAAAGCGACTCGCTTTCAAGTCGTGAACGTCACGATCTATATTTAGACCATGGCTTGCCACACGCACAGATAGGGCTCACTGATATGTTACTACTCTCCGACATATATAGACGGCGCTGCATGGAGGGTTACATGTTGAACTATGAAAAGAACAAGACCATCGTCCAGGATGACCACTGGCTAGTGGCCATGTGGGACACTATTGGGTCATTGCAGAATATGGCAGACAAAAACGGCATGGTTGATGGAGACATCGATCTCTCGTACCTGGGAATACACGACTTATGGCTGGGGTTTACAGAGACAAGTGCGTTGAGGACATCAGCGTCAAACACTATCACACCTGCAGCATTCTCAAAATCGATCTTAAACATAGCTCAAAAGAAAAGAGTTCCTGAATGGGATGGAGTGACAACAGCGCATCCATCGCAACGCCAACTTTGTCTACTAGTTTGTGGTTACTTCTTCGGCAATACAGGATTAAAAGCCAAGTGTACAGAGATCTATGAAAGAGGTGAAGCATACAAAGCAGTTGTAGTGGCATACTGCCATGGTCGACGAGATCTTGCCATTGAAATCATTAGAACGGCCAGTCGAGCAGGCATAATCGAAGGAACATCCCTCGCCGCTGTGATAGCCAGTGACAGCGTGTCAAAGTCAATGCGATCACTCTGTGAATGGATGGCCGAAGATGCTCAAGACCTTTATCTCAAAGCACTACTAACACATTTCGTCTCTGGTGACTGGGCGCCTGTCGTGGCAATGACACAACTGCCCCTTCTCTATCGCGTCGCAATCGCCCTACGCTTCCTGTCTGACGCTGCACTGAGCAAGTTCCTCGCCACTGAAACAAAAGCAGCTATCGCGCACGGCGACGTCGAAGGTGTCGTTCTCACAGGACTAGCAGAAAGCTCAATCGATCTCTTTCAAGCCTATATCACCAAGACAGGAGACATCCAGACCGCCATCCTCGCCACTGCCCGCACAAACCCCAGATACGTAGATGATCCGCGCTGGAATATGTGGAAAGAAAGCTACTTCTGGCAAATGCAAAGCTGGCGCGAATTCATCAAGCGCGCACAGTTCACCGCGCAGCATAACAGACTCGCTGTTGATCGACAAGGGAACTGTATGGTCGCACAACCACCTGCACAAATCACATTACGTTGCAGCCATTGCCAACAGTCAATCGCACGACAAATCGACACAACAGCAGCACAACCAGCCAAAGCACCCGGACCTCCATCCCATCGTGCACGCATAAATGCACAAACACCTGCTCAAGCTGCTGGCACTCGATGTCCTAAATGTAGCCGGCCGATGCCAAGGTGTGCGATTTGCATGTTGTGTTTGGGTAGTCCTGATCCGAACACACAAGGAGGAGCGGCGGCGCTGTCGGCGGATAAAGAGGCGAGTCCATTGGCAAAGGTCATTTATAGTTGTATTAGATGTGGACATGGATGTCATGCGCATCATGCGAGTGAATGGTTTGCGAAGCATGTCAAATGTCCAGTGCCGGATTGTACTTGTAATTGTGGGAGGAGGTAGCTTGGCTTGGGATCTGCAGAGTCGCATATAGGTAGTGGCGTCAATCCACATTGTACACCATTACTTTGGGCTGTTTTTGTTGAAAGAAAAAAGTCCCGATTCACGATTGATATTGTTTGGGTCTTCCTCAGATATCGGGCTTGAGTGATGATTGGTTCGACTGAGGTTATCCTGCACGCGGTGATATTCTTGATTTGGTGCTTGTAGAAGAGGGAGTACTATCTAGGCAGACTGGTGGTCAAATGAATGAGATGTTCCCAATCAGATTACAATAACGTAAAGCGAAGCGTGTCCAACGGAAGAGCAATCCGATTGGAGGATCTGGATCCTCTCTATGCAAGATCCCGCTAGCCTAAAGTGGGAAGTGTAACCTTAAATTACGTCAAGATACCCAGCCTCTCGGTCGCAAAGTCGCATCCGAAACAAACAATCGCATCCAATGTCCTCCATCTCCACCTCTCCCTCTACACCGCCATGCCCAACCCCTTTGCCACCTCTCCAACCACCATCCGAGTCCTCTACTGGTTCCGCACCGATCTCCGACTCCACGACTCTCCCGCCCTGACAGCCGCTCTCTCCCTCAATCCGTCCGTCCTGTACCCATGCTGGCTTTGGGATCCTCACTACGTCTACCGCGCTCGCGTCGGACCCAATCGCTGGCAATACCTTCTCGACTGCATGAACGATCTCTCCCAATCTCTGACTCAATTGAATCCCCAACAGAAACTCCTTGTAGTGCGCGAAGAGCCTCAGACTGGAATACCGAAGTTATTGAAGCAGTGGAAGATTACTCATCTGGTGTTTGAAAAGGATACAGATGCGTATGCGAAGGCGAGGGATGAACATGTGCTGAAAGCGGCGAGGGAGATGGGTGTGGAGGTTGTGGTGAGAAGTGGTAGGACGTTGTGGGATAGTGATGAGTTGGTCAAAGCATATGGTGGGAAGCCAACTATGAGTATTACACAGGTGCAGCATGTAAGCTACCGCCGTCGTTACAGTAGACATAAACAGAGAATCTATTCTGACAAAGACGTGTGTTTTGTTTCTCCATCGTAGGCAGCACAAAAACTAGGCCCTCCAGCACGACCAATCCCTGCACCCTCATCTCTCCCAGACCCAGGCGAAACCACCATCTCCTTCGCCGCCTCCCCACCATCATCAACACCAGATTTCAACTCCAGCCACCGCACGACCAACGACTCCAGCTACACCTCCCTCTCCGGTCCAAACAACGACTTTGCTCCTCCCACCCTCTCCGAACTCGGCATGAAACCATCCACAACCTCACACCGCGGTGGAGAGACCATCGGTCTAGCAGCTCTCGACGCAATCATAGCAAACGAACACTACACCGCGACTTTTGAAAAGCCAAACACGGCCCCAACAGCTTTCGAACCACAATCAACCACTTTGTTATCACCACACATGCATTTCGGCTCGCTGTCGTGTCGTCTGTTCTACTGGCGCGCCCAAGATGTAGTTACAGCATATGAAAAAGCAAAGAAACCGGCTAGTAAACCACCCGTATCCCTGACCGGCCAGCTCATGTTCAGAGACATGTACTTTGGCGCACAAGCCGCGCTGGGCTACCACTTCGCGCAAACGTTTCGTAACGAAACGACGAGATTCATACCTTGGCATCTGCCCAGCCGGATTGATAATAGCAACGGTCTGATTACGGGTGAGTATGATGTTGATAGTAAGAAAGCACAAGAGTACTTTTTGAGGTGGAAATGGGGCAGAACCGGGTTCCCGTGGATCGATGCGTTGATGAGACAGTTGAGATTGGAAGGCTGGATTCACCATTTGGGCAGACATGCTGTTGCGTGTTTTTTGACAAGGGGGGGCTGTTATGTTGATTGGGAGAGGGGTGCGGAGGTGTTTGAGGTAAATTTCGAGAATTCTTCTCTTCTTTTCTTGCTTTCTTACTTTCTTTCTTGAGCAACCTTTTAGTGACTTCGAGCGCGTTGTGTTTTGGTCCTGTCCATCACCCACATCCCCATTTCCTCACACTACAGTACCTTACTTACTCGTCTAATCATCCGACTGCATCATTATCGCTATCGTCAACGAAGTCGTACTGATTACAACCTCGCAGGAATGGCTCATCGACCACGAAACAGCCTGCAACGCCGGAAACTGGCAGTGGCTCTCCTGCACAGCCTTCTACTCCCAATTCTACCGCTGCTACTCCCCGATCGCCTTTCCTGCTAAATGGGACAAACACGCCGCGTTCGTCAGGAAATACGTCCCGGAATTGAAACACTACAGCGATAAATATGTCTATGAGCCCTGGAAGGCGCCTATCCCAGATCAAAAAAGCTGGGCCTGTATTGTGAAGGGTGATGGTGGCTATCAAGATGCTGTGGAAGGAGTTGAAGGAAGTGGAGAGGATAGGTTGACAGGGTTGGACATCGCAAAGGAAGGAGAAACGATGCAGGACAACAACGAGTTCAAAATCTATCCGAAACCTATGTTTGACTTTCCGACACAAAGGGAGATCTGTATCAATGGACTCAAACAGGCGTATCATATTGGCTTGCGCGGGAATAGTGCCAAAGTGCTCAACGGCTCATGGCGCGAACTGTTTGATGATGACGCTGAAGGTCCGACGAACGGCGTCACTGGGTTGCCGGGCGCTATGATTGGGAGGGATGGAGGGGGCGAGGCGCATACCGGTGATGATGCTTTGGGTGGTAGTGGTGGTGGTGGTGTGGTTGGTGGTGCTGGTCCTGGTTCTGACGGTGGTGCACGGAAACATAAGAGAGATGAGACTGATGATGCTGATGATGCTGAGAGTAGTCCGAAGGCTAGGATGAGCAGTGTACAGAGTCCGAGCAAGAGTAGTGTGCAGAGTCCGAGCAAGAGTAGTGTGCAGAGTCCCAAGGCGAATAGGACGACAGCGTCGCCGCACACTCGGAAGACGAGTAAAGGTGGTCAGCAGCAGGCTACGCTGGATGCTCATTTGAGGAAGATGAGTTGAGGGAGCGTGAAGGGTGGATGGTGGAGGGTGGAGGGTGTTTTTGCTTCTAACCTAGTCCCATTTATATATACCCCAATTTTATGTTTTCTGTTCTATCACTGGCTCTAGAAGGTGCATCTGATAGGCTGTCTGACGGGTACTTGCGTGCGTAAAAAACAAAGCTGACTGTATCGAAAAAGCTTTTGGTTGAGATTTGAGAACTTGAGGGGGCAAATGTGAACTCGTACCCTGCCTTAGTCCTACATCGACCCTCGCAAACATCTTTCGTTCTCCACGTAGCAGCTTATATCACGCGATCCGCGAGTGAGTGAAGCATAAGATAGCACGCTTGCACCTGCTGAATTCGAATGCGGTAGGAGTGGTACTGCAGACCTGAACTGCATCAGCATTGATCCTCGTTGTCTAGAGAATCAACTTCATTTCATCAACATCAACATTGTTTTATGTTTTACCTGGCTACGGACTGTGTGTCGAGACAAAGCTATTTCTCTAAAGTCTCCCATCAATGTCGTTCCTTTCTCTTGTCGGTCTTTCAACTTGTTAATGTCGTCCTTTTCTCCAGTATCTATCGTCTATGAGGGCCAGTGTTTGCTCATCTACCACGTCCTTGATCTCGCGTTAACCAACAAGAACCGACGCGAATTACAGCACTCGATATGAGTCTAACGAAGCAGTTTCACCTGCTCGAAGGTTCAATGATATCGACGTGCCCAATCCCAACAGTCTATCACGTCGACTTGGACGTCTGATTAGTTGGACAGATCTGATTCACCTCACGAATGTCTGCCCATCAGTTCATCGATTTCATCAAATATGTCCTCACTCTTGCGACGACCAAAAAACACGACCCGAATCACAGCACATGATGCGAGTCTAAAGAAGCAGCTTCTGCTTCATCTACTCGAAGGCTCATTGATATCGACGTGGTAAAAACCAGATCCAGTCTATCATGCAGAGTGGGCTAGGTCTGATTAACCTCACAAATGTCTACTCGTTAGTTCGCCATTTCAGTACACCCTCCCAGTCCATAGACACTTGTGATAGACCTGAACGCCGTTAACATTGGTTTATCTGGCTATGGCGGAGTCTCATGCAGTGAGACTAACCACTGTAGCAAGCCGCAACTCATCGATGTCGTTCTTTTCTCTAGCTTCTTTCACCCAGCTTCTTTCGTCTACGAGAATCAGCTCTCTGTCGGCACATCAAGTCATCAGCTCTGCAGTTCATCAAGTGTGTCCTAATCTTGCGACAACCAAACAAACCGACGCGAAACCACAGCTTTTGGTTCCAGCTCGACAGAAAACTATGGCGTTTACAAGTAGTGAAGCAGTTTCAAGTGCTCGAAGGCTTATTGGCGTCGAGCTGACCAGAGTCCGCTCGAGTCTATCATGTCGAGTTGAACTGATTAACATTTACCTCACAGATGTCTGACTGTTCTCAATGCTTCATGCCACGGACAACGAGGACAACATGAAACACATCATGTAAACGTAAGGATATTCGCTTCAGATACCGAGTACGAGCTAAGGAAAAGCCGCAGAGGATTTCGTCGCTTTTTCAACTCTCAGTTCGTTAATTCATCCATCTCCTCAACCACGCGACTACCGAGAAAATTGAATCTAGATCGAGAGAGCTGCTGGCCTTGAAAATCCGTCACCATGATTTATCGACGCTCACTATGTCGTTGAATGAAACACTGTAGGCCAGAAAGAAGAGTAAGCGCAGCGCCTGCTGCTAACCAGAAGCTGCCTAAATGGTCGTCTCATATACAGAATATTACCTCTTCTCTTCATCATCGAACATTACTACATCATCATTATGATCATGCATATCATCCTTTGCAATATCGTACATTTATTTAGAGTTCATCCAATTTGTTCAAGGCCATGATCTGTGCTTTGCGATGCGATGCTATACCTAAAGAGATGTGACGAGTTGACACTATTGTGCTTCCGAGGTTCTTCGTGATGATTACTTGCCACTTGCGCATCTGGCACCTTGGAAAGATTAACAAGATGATTGACTGAACACGGCTGCACGCCAATATTGAAAGTGATGATCTTTCACTTGGAATGCGGAGGAGTGCGTGACAGAGACGATCAACAGCGGCTGAGGATACATCTTGTCAGATGTTGAAAGAAACCGACGATTTTTGCCTAGGTCGGCTCCTCGGCCTTGGAGCTAACATGCGTTATTTTCATACAAGATATTGTAAGATTCACTAAGACTTGTCTAGAGCCTCATTTCTTGATATGTGCCGGGTTCGAGCTTTCTAATTTCCAGCGGCGAGGACCTCTGGCTATATCACGACTTTATATTATCCTACACGCTTGACGAACTGCCTGAAGTGTCGCACAAAACGTTCACACTCTTGGTACAGCAAGGCAGAGTCAACGATACATGCAACCACGACACGGAAGTCACCATGTCTCTTCAAGACAAGCTCTTTTCGAACATCGTTCCGTGGGCGATCTCCAATTCTACTGAACAGGGATCTGTGAGTGGCTGGCGGCCTTCAGGCTGCACTGCTGCAAGGGCGGAGTCACGATGTACCATCTCACATGCAAGCCTTCTCGATGTCGACATCTTTGGGGTAAACGGATGTCCGTAGCGTGTGCTTTCGAGATTATTTCCACACGCTCTGGGGAATGGCCGAGGCGATGAAGAAGCGCGCTAAAGGTGGAAAGATGGAGGATACGAGTACGTTAGCGCTAAAGAACTGGGGGATCGCTGGCACATGCCGTGTCTTGTTTTGTTACACCACAAGCTACAAGGGATGCGACAAGGAAAGCAAGCAACAGCAAAGAAAAAAAAAGAAATCTATGACGAGCTTGACAGATTTGGCTCTTCAGCTTAATCGTATTCTTCCACTGGCGAGGCGAAAACTGTTCGTACTGTATACAAGCTGCTCGCGTGCATCTGGTGGAAGAACAAGATTTCAAGCTAAACCCCAGACAGAAGGTCCACCCCCGGATCAGCTCTGGCCAAGGGTCTCGAAGTCTGGGATCCGGCATCTCGCCCAGCAAAAGTGGTCTCGATGTATACAGTACACACTTTACCCGCCCGCTGCCAATGTCGGCAGAAAGTAACACACCAAGACGGAAGATATCCAATACACTTTTGCACTGGAAAGCTTCGGCCTTGAGTTCCGAAGTGATGACGGGAGGGGAGAAAGATTCAAGCAAAAGATGGCATCATGGTTGATCGACTCTGGGGCCTATTAGCACTCTGGGGAATGCGGAGGGAGGTCCCAGTTTCTCCAGTGTTGCTCCATCAAAGGCATGCGAGAGGGGCGGGAAAGATGTCCCTGGAACGAAAGGATGGATAAAATGGACTAGGACTAAGGGAGGCGATTTCCTCGTCTGATTATCTGATACCTGGGGCCCCACCGCGATATTCCGTGGCTTGCCTAACGCGACACGAGATGGGACCACTTCGCCTGTCGAGTCCTCCAGATTCTCCCCACACGCTTTGGCACTCACACCAGCTGACTTGGCTTGCACCACCGCTAGACGCCTCCAAGCGCGTTTTGCAGCTCTAACTGTCAGTTGCTTGACTTCCATTTCAGCCGGAATGCATGCCTCTTGCCTCACGTGGTGATGCTGATCGGTTAAATGCAGCTTGGTGTCAAGTCTGCAGACGTCTTGTATAAGACTTGGCCTGCCCCGAGTCTTCTTTGGCTCTTCTTATCCTTTCCTCTCCAGGTTCAATCGTCGCTTCTTACACCGCTCTCTCGACACACATTTGCTAGTCACCAAGCAAGCATCCAAGGCGACTCTTGTCATCCCTCCTGGACCCTTTAAATCCCATTACAGCCCAGCTAGCCGACATCCATCATGCCTGGCAAAACCACCTTTGAGCTCGCAGGACGCGAGTTCCCCGCTGTCACATGGATGAAGGACCCTGGATTGAGGAAGTGCTACATCTGCTTGGTCTTCGTCGTCATGACATCTGTATGTTCTTACCCACTAATGCTTACTTGCTTGTACTGCTCGGTGCAACTAATCAGAGGCTGACTGTGCGCATTAGGCCACCAACGGTTACGACGGTTCCATGATGAACGGTCTTCAGACGCTGTCCTGGTGGAAGAACCACTTCAACAACCCCACTGATTCTCAACTTGGTCTTCTCAACGCCATCATGTCTGTTGGTGGTGTCGTTTCTCTTCCCATCTTCCCCTACTTGGCCGATTACGGGGGTCGTCGTATGGGTATCATTATCGGTTGTGTCATCTGCATTGTTGGTGTTGTTATTCAATCGATTGGTGCCAACATTGGCATGTTCATTGCTGCTCGGTATGTATTTCATCTTCTACAACCACTCACTTTTGGCTTAGTGCTTATAATCTTCCAGTTTCATCATTGGTTTCGGTATCTCGCTCGCTCAAGGTTGCTCTCCCATGTTGGTCACTGAGCTCTGCCACCCCCAACATCGTGCTACCTTCACCGCAATCTACAACTCTTTGTGGTACGTTGGTGCCATTGTTGCAGCATGGCTCACATTCGGTACTCTCAAGATTGAGAATAACTGGTCATGGCGCATTCCCTCCATCGGCCAGGCTTTCCCTTCTATCCTCCAACTCATCTTCGTCTGGGTCGTAGACGAGTCTCCTCGCTTCCTCGTCGCCCGCGGCAAGTCTGAGCAGGCTCTGCGAGTTCTCGCCAAGTGCCACGCCAACGGTAACGACCAGGACGAGGTTGTCCAGCTCGAGATGCAGGAGATCCACGACACCTTGAAGATGGAGCGCGAATTCTCCAGCCAGTCATGGTTGACTCTCTTCCAGACCAAGGGTAACCGCCACCGGATGCTCATCTGTAAGTCTTGATATGTCACACATCTGCACTCGCAGCTTTCGCTAATGATTGCAAACAGGTATCACTGCTGGTTTCTTCTCTCAATGGTCTGGTAACGGTATCGTTTCATACTACTTGAACAAGGCTCTCGACGGTATTGGTTACACCGACCCCACCACCCAGAACATCATCAACGGTGTCCTCACCATCTTCAACGCCATCACCGCCACCGGTATCTGTTTCTTCGTCGAGACCTTCGGTCGTCGCCGTCTCTTCCTCGTCTCCACCACTGGTATGCTCCTCTCCTACATGTCCTGGACCATCGCCGCCGGTCGCTACGCCGCCTCTGGCAACACCAACGACAACGCCGGTCGTGCCGTCCTTGGTGTTATTTTCGTCTACTACTTCTTCTACAACTTGGCTTGGTCCGGTCTTCTCATCGGTTACACTGCCGAGATTCTCCCTTACTCCATCCGTGCCAAGGGTCTCACCGTCGTCTTCTTGTCCATCGACTTGTCCCTCTTCTTCAACTCCTACGTCAACCCCGTCGCTCTCGGCGCTATCGGATGGCACTACTACATCGTCTACACCTGCTGGTTGGCCGTCGAACTCACTGTCGTCTACTTCTTCTACATTGAAACAAGGAATACTCCGCTCGAGGAAATGGCGAAGCATTTCGACGGTGAAGACGCCATCATTGGTGGTGCTGCTGCTACTGAGAAGGGTTTGGAGCTCGCCCGCCAGGCTGGTCTTGAAGACACTGTCCGCACTGCCTCTGTTGGTGGTGGAAGCATGGCTGAGAACAGATATGACCAGAAGACGAGCGCTGTCCACTTGGATGAGGTTCGTGCTTAGATCTGATGTTTCTTTTGGTGAATTGGCTTTTAGACATTGTTTCAGACTTTCTTGGATAATGTAGAAGGATGTGGGTGGCTGTGTATAGTCGATTGGTCTTTAATAAAATATCAACCAGATTTCACTCTGATACATACTTTAACCTCCTCTTGCTTGACAACAGTGTTTTATTCCTTCACCCCTTCTAGGAGATCTTACATGTACACTACATCTATCGTGTCTATTGTGGTCCACATTGAGCCAATCTACCGCGCCCAGCCTCGGCTGTTGCCACCTTCCCACCTTCCCACCTTTCTCAGCTTGGCGATGGCATATGTCCAAACTCAAGCAAAATCATCACTTGTTATCACGATTGAAACCCGAACACCATCGCGGTAAGGAGGGCAGTCCTCCTTCAAAAGAGCAACCCATTGCCGTGCCTACCTGTCACCTCTAAAATCCACGTGCCAAAACACAAATATAGCATTAGAGCGCCTACTAAGAGCTTCGAGCAATATCACCACCTATCGTCACGATTGAAAGCGGAAAACGGACGAGTAGCGCAGTCTTCAACTAGAAAAGCAACCCATTGCAGTGCCTGCCTGCCATCTCTGCCTCTCACTTCTTCGATCCATCTTCAAATTGGAAGATGGGCGACTGGGATTCCTACTGCTTCCTCTGCGCCGGTCCCGTTAGCGCCAACACTAGTCTAGATGTACACCAAGAAGAAGACGAAGAAGAATACCCGTTCCATAACCCCAATATAGAACTGACGAAGGACAACCTCGCCTGGCTGGACTACTACCGCGTCATTGGCGAAAACCCTGCGGCTGCTGGTCTCAGACGCTGCTACCTTTCCGGCCGTGGAGGGGATTCTATGTACGGATATGCCGAAGTTGCGAAAGGCGTGGATCCGATTGCGCCTGGTGTCAACCCTGATGATAAGGTTGATACAGGTATGTATAGAGATAATGATGCGGATGATGAAGTGGGTGCGTTACCAGTGCATGATTGTTGCTTGAGAGTCCTGCAAAGAGCCTCTTTGGCAGGAAGGTTGGCAGGAAGTGGAGGATTTGAGGCGGATGATGAGGGATTTGGATTTTGGTTGGATGGTGCTGCAATTGAAGAAAGTGATGAGGATCGTGATGAGCATGAAGAAGAGCAAGGAAATACCATTATCAGCAATGGTAGTGCAGAGCGTGGACTGAACATCGATGCCTTCTTCCATGCTATGTCTCCCAAGAGAGAAGAATATCGACGCAGCTTGACCATCGATTATGGCGCTTTGAATGATGTGGCAGAAGAACAATATTTCTACCTCCGGAAGCGTAATGAAGTACGTTGGATACAGTTTTGAGACACATTGGACTAGCTTGTGCTCGCCTAAAAAAGAAACGCTAACCAAAACCTAGATGTATGTGCTCAATCCGTACGAGATTCCGCAGATGGAATCTTTTGTGAAAGCTTTGCCTTTGATCGATCCATCCAACAACGCCTCCCGAATCGTATTCGAGTCAGAGCATATCGGTATCAGGAGCAGCGACCCTTTCAGCAGACTATCCTTGGAATTACTCACAATCATCTATCTCCACCTCCCACAAGAAGCCCTCACCCAAGCTATGGTCTCATCCCGCTCGTTAAGCCGAGTACGCACATATAATTGGTTCTGGCAACAACGCATGAGAAAGGACATGCCATGGGCTTGGGAAGTGCTCGAGCTAAAAAATGACATCGACTTCCATCAAGCTTATATCCAAGTAGCCAACCTCGTAAAGACTCCAATTCACTCCACAATACCAGCCCTGGCTAATCGCAAAAGAGTATGGTTCGCTTGTGAACAAGTATTGGAGCTGTATCGAGATTACCTCATTGCAAATCCTCCACCAGACATCGAATTCGATACCGTGTCAGAGGCAGTGCGACATGGAGCGAAGCTAGAGCGCTTTTCGAATGTCGCAACCGCGAAGGATTCGTCGAAGAATGTCGCTACTATGTGGTTTTCCCTGAGCAAGGAAATCATACAATCAAAGAAGAGGCTCCTGATGTACTGGAAAGATTTATCGCTTACTGGACTGACGTTTATCGCGGGCACTCAAAGAACTAGCATTGGTAATACAACAGGCACTGATTATTCGGATGGACTGTCGATAGAAAAGGACGACTGGATCCAAAGCCTAACATTTCACATCATCACGGACGAGACTAAGACGGGCGAAAAAGCTCAGCAGGTTGTGCGTAATAGCCTTGTGGTAGGAGTGACTGTCAAGCTTTTATCTGGCACAGAAACGACGCTAGGCCAGGCCGAGGGCGACAAAAGACTCTTTATGCCACAACAAGGCAAAGGCGTCGTTGGTATGAGAGCAGAGCTTGCTGGAGGCATAATCACCCGCTTTGGATTGTTGGAATTCGCATACTCTGGAATCAATCAGTTGCAAGAAATTGAAGATGCGGCTTTGCTCGCACATCTTTGGGCACGTGAAGTACCACCACTCACTGGCATAGCGTTTGATAAGGTTACTGTTGGGTACTGGGGCATGTCACGACGTCAAGACTTAGTACCGTTTTCATGCTTGATATTTGGAACTGAGCAAAAAGAGCTGCCAGGTCTTCCTCATCTAGCATCACTCACGGGTATCTCGGGATCGCATGATGCTAGGAGCTGGACGATCCATCGTAAAGTCAGCGACATTAACTTTGAAGAAAGCGTAGGACCTGAACAATTGCATTCGAAGATGCGCTTTTTTGCTGTTGATGGAAGCGGTGGCGAGCGTATCATTGGTATCGAGACAGATATTGGTCCATACATAACTGGGGTTCAGGTGAGTCCCGCAGCATACTGTGCTTCATCTTCGCAGCATTGACACAGACTAACCTTGATTTTAACATCCAGTTGATCACCAATAAACAACGACAATGCATTTGGGGCACAACCAACAACTCAAAGCTACAATACCATGCAGAAGCAGGTCGCTACATAACAGGGATATTTTGCAGTCATGGTTACCATTCTGCTGTAAGTTCTCACCCACTACCAATTTCGCCCAGACCAAAAGAAAAAACATTCAAGAAACTAAAGTCAATGATCGCATATTGTACTCATATTCACGTTCATTACAGCAAACCTAAATGACAACCTTCTCAATCATCACCTCCCCAAATCCCCCTTTCGCTCCTGCACAACCCCTCCTAGACTTCGAAGCTATGAGAGACAGCCACGGCCTGCTATGGGAACCTTCACCACCACCGCAATACATCATCGAATCCTCTCCAACGTACCACGGAACCGCCGCCTAAGGTGAACGCGCGACTTTTCTCGACTTCTCCCGCCCTATCGACCGGATCACTGGTCTCCTCGCGGCAGCCCCAGAAATCGAAACCGAACGTCTTGGAGGCTTCAGCATCGTGTATGCTGATGGCGAGATCGTCTTTTGCGGTGCCACTACCGGTATCCAGGATCTATATGAGCAAAACCCAACCAACTTCTCGGAGGGAGGACTAATACCGAACTAGAAGGAACTAGAAGCAATGGAGCTATCGCACGTCTCCACTGGAACGGACTCGCGGGCACAACCTCTTTCTTTCGAAATGGGTGGAGAAAAGATAACTAGAGTTAATATCTGGGCGGCGGCGTATTTGCATGGCATTCAGTTTGTCACTGAGAGTGGTCGTGAGAGTCCTATGTGGGGCAAGTGTGGCGGTCCTCCGTCGACTGTGGTTGTGGCGGTAAGTTTGGTGGATGGAGCTGAACAAAATGCTGGCGAGAAGATGAAAGTCGTAGGCTTGAAAATCATCCTGGGAAGTCAGCGATACAATCGTGGATATGATGACGTGAGACCGCTGGCTGTGCAGGTAATGGGTGTACGGGAGACGGCAGCGTAGTGACATTACACATAAAGCAATGTTGTCTTGTTTAGGTCAACGCTAGCATATCCAGCGAGCTTAATATGTGTTTGTCAAATTTGCAGAAGGTCCTGCTGGCTAGAGTTTGTTATAAGTGATCGTTAGAAAGTGCACACAGAGTCTTGTCTTGTACTTTGTATGTGAAGATACGTCGACACAGTCATATTTTTGCACACTAACACTTGCTGAGTTGTGCAAAAGGCAGATTTGAATAACCATGAAGAATGTCGAATTCGTGTATTACTTGGTACAGAGTCGTGCGCTGAATGAATGTCAAGTCGGGCAACAGGAACTTAAGCAGCAATGATCCTTGCTACGAGGTGAGATTTCCAAAGAGCTCTTTCTACTTGAGCTCATACTGCGGGGAGAGAAGACCTTAGACGTCCGTCTACAGCTTGAAGTTGTCAATCATATGGTAGCTTCCACGATGCTGCCATGCTGTGCTGCTCCGCCTTGCGTGCGGTGATGCTCTTTCCCACGATGCTTTTTCAATGATGCTTGTCTTAATGATGCTTTTTCCAATGATACTTTTCTCAATGATCCTTTGTAAATGTTGCTTTCTTCAATGTTGCTTTTTCAATGATACTTTTCAGTGATGCTTTTCTCAATGATGCTTTTGTCTTTCGTGATCATCAATGTATGGCTCCCATATCAACGCCTTAATCCTCTCACTCACACCCTGTACACGCACCCCACAAGCTTAAGCAGAAGTCTTCAGCTGCTCTAAGACCCAATTCACTCCCTCAACAACAAGCTCAGGCTCAGTCAACTGAACAAAGTGTCCACTTGCGCGTGCGAACACAAGCTTCCCGTTCGTAGAGAGCTTCAGATGCTCCTTCATGAGACCCGCGCTTTTCTCATTAGCAGTCCTGATCATCTCTCTGACGTAGCTTCTCTGCTCCTCGGTGCCATTTCCCCTCGCAATGCCTGCTTTGTACATTCCAGTCCAATCCCTACTGCGTGATCCGCCAATCACGTAGACAGGTTTGTCTCCAAGCAGTGGCTGCCTCTTCGACAGCTGTTTCTGGCGGAGTGTGTCGAAGCTCGGAACGTATTCGTTGCCTTCTTTTATTGCTTGGAGCATGTAATCTTCTGTTGACTCATCATGGATAAACGCATCCCATTCTGACTTTGTCAGTTTGTGCTCTGCTTCAATACCTTTGGCAGAGTACTGCTCGATGCCCAAAGAAATTGCTGCAAGATTTGCGTCGTTTGGATCTAGCACTTGCAATACAGTCTCGTGGTTAGCATCGACTAGGACGAGGCCAGCAATACCCGCGCCACCTGTAAAAGCGATATATTCATTGATGAGCACGCCAGCCCATGAATGTCCGACGAGTATTGTCGGATTCGAGATAGGAGCGGTTTTGATAAGATTAGACAGATCGACCGCTATGTTTTCTGCTGTAGGCGCATGGGGGGAAAGGCTGGAATTGCCATACCCAGCACGGTCGTACGTGTAGCTGCGTAGCGAAGATGGCAGTGAACGTATCACGGCAGCCCAGTTGAGTTGACTGCTTGCAATGCCAGAAACGAATATTACGACGGGTTGATCTGGGCTTGGTTCTGGGCCATGAGCGTAGAGGGCGAGCGAATGTGTGCCAACATCTACGAGTGTGTGTGTGGGATGTTGATGTGTCATGTTGGCTGTGAAATGACTACTGTGCGATAGTGGCATGTTACCCAATACCAAGGTGCAAGATGAGGACTGTAGGACTGTTATATTGTGATATGGACAATAGGGCTTAGCAAGCAAGTGTCATATTTGGTGGACGTACTCGGCTAGACCTTAACCTGCAACAGGAGGCAGCAATCTTTTACTTTACGTGGCTGTTTCCTCCTCCTTCCTGTCTCCATCTTGCTTGCTTGCTTGCTCATTGCTTCCTTATTCCGTCCCGCTTGATCATGAACGATGGAAAGCAGGCACTACGCGAGGCCGCTGACTGTATTGGGAGAAGTTTAAGATTCACTTTTAGTCCAGCTACAATGAGTGCCACAAGCTTGGCCCTTCTTAGAAAGCAGGTTTAGTTCCATTGGACTACTGGATTACTTGATGTATAAATGCACTACACATAACATGTCCCAGAATAGACAGCTCCAGCCAAAAATCAAACGAAGTAGCATGAAATCATCAAGTCACAACCCCTCCTCATCGATCACCCTCGCTCCTAGCACTCCCTGCGTTCCTCAACCACTAGTTCACTCCTTCACCACAACATCCACAAACCTCTCCTCCTCCTTTCCCTCTTCTACTTCAGTAGCAGCCTCCACATCCCTGCCCAACGTCCTAGGTTCCGCAACACCACACTCCGAGCAGAACTTGGCCATCCCCCAGGCCCTTATGCCACAGCTCTTACACTTCCTCGGTGGGGCCCTATACACCACCACGGCGCCAACAATATAGAGCACGAGCGCACTGATCGAACTTCCCATAGAGAGCATCGACACGACCCCGTCGAAGCCACCCATGCAGGGCGCAAAGTGCAGCAGCGTGATTGGGATAACGCCGGCGAGGAGGAAAGCAAGGGTAGGGAGGATGGCGAGGAGGGAGGAGCCGCCGCGTTGGGTGGAGGTGAGTGTGCCACTCTTCTTGTTGATGCGGCGGAGGCGCACTTCGCGTAGGATCAAGGCGAGCATCAAAATGAAGCTGCCGTTCAAGATGATAACGGTAGGGAAGGTGTTCATGGCGGGGTCGCCCATGAGGGTGCAAGAGTCGGTAGGCATTATGTTGGAGGACGTTGTGTTGAGTTGTGTTGTGTTAGGAGAGGGGTTTAATATGCTCTATGAGTGTTATGTTGTATCTCGTATCTCAAGAAGACAAGAGATTGCTGGTCGGAGGGGAAACTGAAATGCGTGAAGAGGATGAAAAGAGGATTGAGGACGAAACGTGCACAAGTACGGAGGGGTACGAGGATAGGGAATGACGTTGGGCTTGGGAGTCACAAAGTCGCTGCCTAGAGGCGAAGGCCGAGCCTTGTATGCACATCGCAGAGGCTATGCCGAGTACCCGGATGTGTGACCTGCCAGCAGAGGAACTTGAGAGGTGGAGGCTATATTGAGATAAGTGAGTAGATTGATACCACTATAGGACTACAACTAGATAGCTACTACGATTCTCTTATATACTCGCTGTACAGTTGCCACTAGATACTATAGAGCTATACCAGGTAAACAGTCTGATTCGATGGTAAAACCTTAGGTATATTGACTTTCCTGGATAGGGAACTCTATATACTAATATCGAGTCTGCCCAGAGCACTACCAAAGTGCTTGACACCTTCCATTCTTTTCCCCATCTTGCTTGCTCATAGCTTTCTTGCCCCATCCCGCTTGATTATGGATAAAAAGGCACTGTGCGAGGCCATTGATAGTATCCGGGCTGCAGGTGACTTCGCGACTTATCACACGGCGACACAAAGGGCAAAGATCTTCTCCCTCTGCTCACGAGCACAGAACAGAAAGCGATCGATGAGCCACACAATTCGAAACGCAAAGATGATACGGTTAACGTATGCCATCACATCCTGGATGCTTCCGAGGCACCTAATGGCATTGGATCCTCTCAAGCATAGTCCTGGCCACAACCAAAAACGATCGTCAACGCCCGAAGTATGAGGCGTGGTTGCAAAGATGCAAGGCCGCGCATGCCAAGCTGCAGGCATTTGACAAGAACCAGCTGCGTGAGATGTTGGGAAACGATGCGTTCGAGGATCTTGTCACGATGCGACATATCATCAACAGCCCTGGGAATGTGCCAGACTTCTTGCCGAAGCCAACACGGCTCACGGAGAAATCTGCCCAAGCTATGCAGGGTCAGAAGTGAAAGGCTGAAGACGAGCTAGCTGCGCAGGCCCAGCAGAAGCGAGACTTGACCAAGATTGAAGCCGTCGACCTCTGCGATTCAGATTAGATTAAACAAGGCTCAACAAACAAGTTACAGGAATGCCTTCACAGCTGCAGCAACACCATCAGTATCCTCCGTGACATGCCAATGTCCAACGCCTTCCAAAACAACAACCTTGCAATCTTGTATCTTGCCTTTATACGCTTCCGCATTCGCTGGCGGGCATACCCCATCTTCCTGACCAGTCACAATCAGCACTGGCATCTTCAGCTTACTCAGATCTATCCTCTCCGTTGCTCCCGCCAGCGCCGTACATCCTTTCGCGTAGCCTTCCGGGTCCTGGCTCAAAAGGAACTGGCGAACAGCGCTCAACGCCAGTGGCTTGCTTGCCTTGGTGTTCTTGCTAGTGCCGGCGTTGGAAACTGCAGCGGCGACCCCGGAGTGCAACATGCCTTTCTCTCTTACGGCTGCCGCTCGCTTGATGCTGTTTTCTGATGCGGCTTGTGGCAGTGGGTTTGGTGGTGGACCGACCAGAATGAGCTTTGTTACAAGCTCCGGGTGGGCCAATGTGAAGGCGAGAGCCACGAGACAGCCCATGCTGTGCGCTACAAGCACGCTAGGTTTAGTCGAGATGCTCGACAGTTCGCTTGCATAACTGTCGATCGTGACGATTGACCCTGCGTGTGTTGGTGACAGGCCGTGACCTTCGAGGTCGAACATGACATTCTTGTAGGAGTTGTCAAGTTGTAGCGTCGAGATAAGTGGCTGCCAGTATTCACTCGTTCCGCCAAGGCCGTGGACATAGACGATCTGCTCACCAGTATCGACGCCTGACTCTGTGACATTGAGGAGCTTGTTGTTGTTGATTTGACGCAAGCCTACTCCACCACAGGAGATATCGAGGTTGTACGTCTCCAGGTGGGTATCGTTGAGCTGTGCCGTGACATAATTGTGTGCGTCGAGTGCCGCGACACGATTCGTCAATGTACCCAAACCGGTGACCTTTACCTCGACTAAGTCTCCCGGCTTGAGAAAGGTTGGAGGATCTAGTCCAAAGCCTACGCCAGCAGGTGTTCCAGTCGCAATGACATCGCCGCACCGAATGGTGTTGGCTTCAGACAGGGTGGCGATAAGCTTACTGATCGGGAAGATGAGATCATCAGTGTCGCCATCTTGTCGCTTCTCTCCATTGATAAAGGTCTGAACCTGGAGCTTCTTGGGTAGTCGTTCTTTGGGCACTGCGATAGGTCCCATTGGGCTGCGCTGTGGTCAGTCACGAATGAAGAACAGGTTGGGAGCAAAGAACTAACCAGAAAGTGTCGGCAGATTTTCCTATGAAGAACTGCGACGGTGTAAGTAATGGTTTGGCAATGAACTACGCTGTGACGTATGCCCACTAACCTGTTTGTGATCTCTTTGTCTCTCGCGTGCGGTCACATCGTTGATGATTGTGTAACCCCAGACGTGGTCCATAGCGTTACTTTCGTCAATTCTGAAGCCAGACTTGCCAACAATAACACCAATTTCACCCTCATAGTCTAGAGTCTGTGTGAAGTGATCTAGAGGTAAGATTTCACTGCCGCTCGCCACAATCGAGGTAGCTCGCTTAGTAAAAACAACAGGATGTGTGGGTTGGTCATCCTTGCTGCTTGCGTCGTAGCCCTGGAACGTATCAGCAGATGAAAGACTGCAATCGTGTCAGGTACCTTCTTACAGATTTGTTGAACTCGGTTGAATGAGCTGCATAATTGCGGCCAATCGCGAGGACATCACGCTCACTCAAGGGAGGCTGAAGCTCAACAGTCTCAAGACGCACTTTTTCTCCACCAGCAATCAAAGAGTCTGCTCCAGCTTCAATCACTTGATAGAGGTTGCGGACTGGGGAGCCAGATGCCAAAGACAAGGGAGTGATGAGGGAGCTGCCTTGGTCAAGATGACCGATGCGGAACTTGCCATCTTTCTTGTAGGCAATATAGTTGGTTAGCGTGGTCTCTTGCGCGAGTGCCATTGTTGGTTCGACGGTTGCCTTGGAAGATTCCTTCAACTTGTGGATTTTGCCATTGATCATTATGACGTCTAGCTTGTCCTAAAGAGGCAGGTGTTAGCAAGCAGGCTTGAGCATGACGTGACAGGGGTTTACGAACATGTTCTTGGAGGACGGTGATGTCTTCCAAAGGATTGCCGTCGACAAGAATGAGATCTGCGAAGTAACCTTCCTTCACTACCCCAAGCTCGTCCTCTCGCATGAAAAGTTTCGCCACACCTGACACAGTCAGTACGGCCATAATATCAACTTCAAGACCGATCACATACCTGCTGTTGCCGAGATGATGGCTTCCATCGGTGTGAACTCCAGTAACTTGACGAAGTGCTGCACTCGTTAGCGAGGACGTATGCGAAGTGGACACAAGACATCTAACCTCCAAGTCTCTGGCGTAAGTTCCATGCGGTGTCCAAGCAAAGCCGTAGTCGCCACCAGGTAGGATAGTGATGCCACGCTTGTGCATCTCACGTAGCCCACGAATGGCAACTTCAAGCTCTTTCTTGTAGCCGACAGATTCTGCTTTCGAGTTCGAGTATCCGAATGCTTCGGCCTCGTAGAGGGTACCATAAAGCCAGTTGAGACCAGGAGCAACAATATGTTTGTTCTTGCGCTTTTCTAGCAAGTCCATACCCTCTATAATGATGTCAGCTAAAGTGTCTCTCTATCTGGGTCATAAACAGCATACCTTCGTCAATATATGAGGCGTGGTAGATGCTGGGTATTGATTAGCATAAGTTCGGTTGTGCAACACATTCCAGATACATGTCGACTCCATATTTGATGGGCCAAAGAATACTGTCACGAGCTACCACGGCTGTTAGAATAGGTTTCTCTGACGAGAAATGAAGGATACTCGCATCGGGCGTGGGTACATAATCGCTTGCCATGTCGATGACCCTCATCAACACACGCAGCGATCTCTTCTTCGGTAAAGAAACACTCTTCGGCGTCACGAGTCTTTGCCGCATCAGTTATTGCCTTTGTACGGCCCATGCTTTACATACCTCTGTGATAGCTTCGCCTGACATACTGAGCTTGATCTGATCAACACCAAGCTTGACATGATGCCTGATAACTTCTCGCATCTCGAGTGGTCCGTCGGCAAAAGCAGTGATTCCTTTCATCCGAAGTCAACGATATCGTCGCAATATTCGAGCAGAGAACCACTTACCTGGGACTAGCTCGCCATCACGTCTCGCCATCTCCTTGCCGTTTGCGAGATAGCGAGGGCCAGGGATGCTGCCATTGTTGATCGCGTCACGAATCACACAATCCAGTCTCTCCTTGGCGGAGGCTGCACCGAAACACTAGTGAACTGTAAGCCGGAGAACAAGTGAATGAAAAGTCAGCTCGCATCGGATGGTACCATTGTGTAACCTAATGAGGACTGTTAGCGAAAGGATAATAATAGAAGAGAACGGATCAATTTACCAGAGTCGAGGTATGTTTTCGCAGCAGCGGCAGTCATGAGTACATGTTCTTCAATACCAATACCACCTAATCCATTCAAGTCGCCATTGTTCCATGAGAAGTGTACATGAGCATCACCGAGACCTGACATCAAGGTGCGGCCATTGCCTGGAATGACTTTCAAACCTGGTAACTTCTTGATGCTTTCGATATTGGGCACTTCTCCGACATGCTTGATTCGTTCGCCTAATGCTTGTTAGCGGCAGTTCTTAAGTGATACGACACTCTGTCACCATGCCTTCAATGTAGACACTGCCTGTATAAGGCTTCGCGCCAGTACAGTCGAGGATGTTGACATTCTCGAACAAGATCTTGGAATTTGCGTCGGTGCCTAGGTATTGTCAGTGAATGGTGCTCTGCTGCCAGTCCGGAGTGAGGTATACTGTACCTTTGATCTGGTATCTTGGTGGCGCAAGCGAGGGGTCGAAGTGTACATCGTCTTGCGGATTGAGCTTCCTAGATGAGAATCCTTCAACTTCCTCCTTTCCATGACCATTCACGATAACAGCTGCAGGAGCCATAATGTTGTCGTCGAAGACTGTAGTAGGCTTGTAAGTAATGAAGCTGCAAGTCAATCCAACTTATATCCACAAGCGGTTCCCAAGTCCTCCGTGGAATCATGGTTGTACACATGAGCACGGTTGACATTCGGCAAAGCGCAAACACGAGTTGCTGAAAAGAGCAAGAGCTCGCGCCCTCGTCCACGCCGAAAATCACCAGATTGTACTTTGTGGATGGAAAAGTCACAAGATCATGGTCTATCGATGGACAAGCGGATGTCAAACGCTTTGTAGGACCGTGCTCCGCCGCGTGGCGTGCGGGGTAGTGGCCAATCCTCTGGCCAGTGGTACCGAAGCTGTATATTTTCTTAGCGGGGCCAATGAACTTCTTTCACGGGTAAAACCTAGTGCGAGGATTGCTGCAGTACTTTAGCATTAGCTAAACCCCCTCCACGTTGTCGTAATCTCAATAAGCTAGGTCTGGGATGGCTGCCTGATGAAGTACGAATTCAGCTAATTCCGAGGATGTGAGGACTACCGGTAATGCTTAAGCTTTCGCTGTTGTTGTTGTGTACTTAGAATAAGGGCGTATGGCGGCGCTACTGGAATTGCATACGGCTTCGATACTGCTCGCCTATCCTCTGGCATCGTGCAAATGGTGAGGGGGTATGCGGGGTGCATGCTTATGCATATGCGTACCAGAAAGCGAAGGTTCCTTTGTAACGGAGTTGATCAAAGAGGAAGTCAGCTTGGTGATCACCATCGCGATGATGAAGCCTTTTAGCCGCGGCGAGTAGATTCTCTGTCTTTCGCATTCATCTTCGGCACCATGCCTGTACACTCACCATCCCTAGACAGACTCATTGTCAACATGACTACAACTACGCCGCATTTCATACATTCATCTGTTGCAGAGGAGCGGCCAAAAGTGGATACTGAGCACGTCGAACATGCTATACAGCACCGGCCACGGTTGTCGACGAGGCTTCCGCCCAGTCAATTGCCACATATCACAGCGGAAGAGGTTGCTCGAGAGGGATCTGGCAAGGATGGCCGCCTTTGTAAGGCCTCGCATATCATGCCTAAGCGACTTGGTCTGATATTGATTTCCTTAGGGCTTGTGGTAGACTCTGTAGTGTATGACTGCAGTGATTTTGTGAGCAGTCATCCTGGTGGGCCTGCATTCATCCGGGGCTTTGCTAGTCAAGACTGTTCATGGCAGGTAAGATAAATATGTCTACAAAACAGCTGATACTGACCAAGAAATGATCAGTTCTGGAATTTCCATTCCAAAGAGGTACTGCAAAAACACGCACATCCATTGAGAATTGGAAAAACAGCAGGCGTGCCGAACAAGCACCCTCCGCCGGACAGATCAATCAAGAAAAGAGAGCATCGAGGCACTCAGCAACTCAATATAGCATCTTGGTAAATATGCGCTTCAAGTCTATGTTAGACAGTACATAGCAAAATGGACCATCCATCTGGTAAACGACGTGGCAGCTGATCCACAAGCGACATGTGAGTGTTTTTCTGATGTTGAGCTGCGTCGGGTTGAGCTCGAGAGCAGTCGAGCTTACGCCTCTTTGTGTAGTGGGAATGTGGGCACACGCCATGGCGTTGTCCCCTCGTAGAGCGCGCTCGCACCGCCGTAAAAACAAAGGAATGATACTACGAATCCAATTGCATTTGCTGCGGTTAAAACAGGAACATTTCCCGTCATCAGTCCTATGCCTAGTAGTAGACATTCGAGGTCGAAGAACGACAGAATGCCAACGACAACGGCTGATGCTCTGACAGCTCCGAGGACCTATGATTTCTGTCAGTCCAGGAGTATGTATCGACCGGTGCATATTCTCACAAAGCAGAAGGTGACAATGAACCAGGCAATATAGAACAGGCCGAGTGCTTGATTAAAGTCAGGAACCAGCTCTCCAGTCGTTGCATCAGTATACGCTGCAATGATGCCGGAGCCAGGTAGATATATCATGGCGTAGGAGATGTTAAAAGCACCGTACGAAGAGAAGACCGTAGCCCCGAACTAGTGCTGTTAATAATTGATGCAAGGATAGGATCGAGTTGCCTACAGTGTTACCCGCAATGAATTCCATTATTCCAACGAGGAATTGACAAATGCCCTGGCTTCTTGTGAGGACGTGTCAAACATGGAAGATCAAAAAGCTTACTCCATAGAATATCATGAACGCAATCATCATGTTATTGATCGTGACGCCTCGTGCTTGAACACCCATACACGAGATGAAGAAGATGCCAGTGGCAAAGCTGAAGAGTCCAAGCGGAGTGGGATTTGCAAGTTTGCGATGGTAAATCGGTAGCAGAGGCTGACTAGTGTCGATTTCGTGACCTCCAGCAGTCATCTGCCTCTCAATCCTCTCAAGATGCTCTGACTCCATCTTACCGGCTTGTTGATAGGACGTGTCTGACATAAGTACTGGCTCAGGGTGATACTGAAGTGGCTTCTTTGTTTTTGTGTGTAGTTTCTGAATGCTGGAGGACCTGCTGCATATACATACAGTATTAAGTTGGAGGGACATGCAGGTTAAGCGCGGGAATGGAATTGCTGAATGTGGCAGGTGTGACAGACGCACGAATTAAAAAGCAGACCGTAATCGGCATCATGCTGGCCTCTATAGCCTATCCCACTTCAGATGTCAATGTCCGATTTCGATACTACTCGCCTAAACCCTTGTGTGAGAAGTGCTGGAGTACTTTTGTGTTAGCTAGACCCTCTCCACCCTGTCACACTCTCAAATAAGGGGGGGCCTAGGATAGGTGCCCATGAAAGTACGAATTTGGCTATCCTGGGTTGTGAAGATGACTGGTGGGCACTCAATTCTGAAATGGGGTAGGCAGGACAACTTCATCTATAGTTTACCCACTGTACTGTGCTTGGTGATAGCCAATCGCGTGGCTCGTCCCAATGACGGAAAATATCATCATCGAGCGAGAATTGTGGATCATCTTGCTCGAGAGCGGCAAGTTTGGACCTTTCTTGTCGTCAGCACGTGGAGGTAAGAATTGTCAGCCGCACCTACCTTATTGTCATTAGAGCAGGGAAAGCTTGTGTAGCAATTTCGCTTCCGATAGAGTGATGTTGGAACAACTGAACGAAGCGCTCAAAGCTGCTCAAGTAATGCTGTCGCTCTTCCTCTGCAGGCAAGTCCTTCCGCATGAGATGTGCCGCCAGTGTCATAGCACCATGAACAGCGTAGAATGACCCTAGGCCGTTCTGGAACCATCTGTAAGCCTTGAGGCTAGGTATCTCACAGAAACTGGTATAAATGTCAATCAGAGCTTGTGCCGAACTGACACATCGAGCTTGAGAGCGTGCTTGGTAGCTCTGGCAAATGTCAGCGAAGGTTGAGCTGCATAATTCGAGTTGGACTTACAGTTCCATCAGATCCCGCATGAGTGCCGTCGCCAGAGCTGAAGAAAGGTCGATGTAATAACAGGTAGAGTTGATTGGCGTACATATTAAGAATAAACAACTGTGCTTGACAGTGTGGCATGGGTTCATCTCGTGCATCAGAGAGCCATCGTCCATCCCAGACTTGTTGCTCCAGAGCGATCTCATGGTCCAGCGCGAGGAAATCTGCGTAGGCCGTTGTCGCTTTCCTTGAGCTTAGCAACTTGGATATCCGCGCTGCATAACCATAAAGTTTGTACTTGTAGAGCATGTAGGAATTTTGTGTGGGCGAAGACGAGGCGGGGCTGATACCGTGAATCTGGATATCGACATCATTCACGTCGCAAGGTAATGGAACTTGGTAGCTCGTGAGGCTTTGGACGTCAATGTTGTCAAGTGACACAGCCTGAATGGTGTGCAGCATAAGGATACCAGCCCAGCACCGTCTCTTAAGCTCTCGAGTGATGCATGAAGCATCGTTCTCGTCTAGGTGACACCTCAAGGATATTGCGACATTGACAGTGAGACCTGACGACATCATTAGTTTTCGGTCACAGTAATACTATATAAGCCGCATACCTAACAGCGGAAACGTGCCCGGTGAGCCGCTGTGGCCCATAGCATAGAGCAGCAAGACAAGAGCCTCTAAGGTATGCAGGTTGTGATGAACAAGAAAGTTGTCGGCTGCGAGACAGCTTATAGCAATACCACGAAACTGAGCGGACAGCTCTGGTGCTGCCGATCGCACATCCCGTCCGGTGTTGAGTTCCTCAATGACTGGATCGCCGTCGTCAAGTGTCGTGATAGATAACGCCAAGAGAACGTTAAACAGCGATAACCACGACAAGTCAACCCCCTGCATGTTGCAGAGGAAAGAGCCATACTCCATCTTGAAGGATGGTTCGTGGAGTATGTGAAACAGAGGGCCGAAGGTCTTGAAGTATCGTGCAAGTAGTGTGTCACACAGGGACACGCCGGGCAAGAGCTTCAGAGTGTCAGCCTTAATTGGTGCGTTACTGCACGGGAAGAGTAGTAGGCTAGCATTCGAAGGGCCTTTTGTCGCAAAGTCGGATAACACCGGCAAGCTTTGAGGTGACGCGCCTGGAGCCGTTATAGCAAGTGTTGACAAGTTGTTGCTAGCTGGAGCCTTGTTGATATCGCAGTGCAGTATCGAGGACGGAATAGAACTGCTAGTACTGTCAATGCTAAGCGCATCATCAAACACGCCTGTGCCAAAGTCATCCTCGGAGGTGTGGCGCGAAGAAATTGCTGGCGAAGCCAGCGCCCGATCACGGTTAATGCTCTGTTCTGACAAAGAGTGCTGGAGCTGGAGAGCGGCTTCTAATGCCTTCACCCGTTCGCGTAACTGTTCATCTCCATCGCCCAAGGCCCGCTGCTCGCTTCGTGAGTTTGCCGTAGTTGCATAACGACACTCTATGCCTCGTTGCTGACAATTAGAACAAAATGGGCGCGAACGATCGCACTTTTGCTTGATATGTCGACAAGAATCACAGTTTAGTGGCTTTCGAATGGGTGGCCGGGCTTTTGGCCGACTTCTGAAGACCGTGACGCTCGCCATAACGCAACTTCGTCACTTGTTATTCATGTTGTTGAGTTGCAATGGGAAGTGAGCTCTCGCACCTACCCCGCTCAAACCTCGGCGGTGGCGAAAGAAGGGTAGCAACGTTGCTGACTATCTAAGTCCAAACATAGACTCCGTGGAACTGGCGGAATACGTAGACGTTTATCCCAACGCGTATACCAACCTACTGCGTGTACATTTACCTTATATTTCACCACCATCTTATTATCTTTATAAGTACATTAAATATAAGTCGAATTAAGCGCGGATTATAGATTCTAAAAGCCTAGGAGGAGCTAAATATATCCCTAGCCGCACGAGAAGCTAAGTGCGATCGTAGCGCGCTTAGTAAGCGCTAGCGTAATAGTACCTAAGATATCGAATATGCCTTAGAGTTAAGGCGCTTACTCGATTCCCTATAGGAGCGGGTACTACTAGACTAGATTAATAATTTATTAGCTATATACGTACCTCCTACGCCTACTATAATTACGGCGCAGGTCGCTAAGCTAGTAGGGAGGTCTTCTAGCCATAACTAGATTCTATAATTTGTTAAAAAGTATAAGGATACTCTAGCTTCTAATTACTTAACTACACTAGATATAAATCGCTATGAAGCTAATATCTTACCTACATACGAGTAGTACTTTGACCTAGTATAAAAGAAAATAGTCTAATACGACATTACGCCCGACAATACCTATAATATAGATAAAAAAGGGTTTCTTATTAGACGCCTTATTAAGGCGCCTAGGGTCTTTATATAAGGACTTAAGGGGGTTAGGAAAGCTTACTAGAGTTGTGTAGGATAGTAGTAGGCAGTGAATTACTATAATAGGCACGATTTATACGGTAGGAGATATATTACCGCCGCTCTTAATATATTAGATAGAAGGAGGTAGAGTTCCTGATATCTAGTTATAGAATTTCTAACCTAATAAGTAAGATTATTAGTTTACGAGCTTACCTAATGGCTGGACTAATAATAGGCTAGGTCTTAAGTAGCTAGTAGATCTATTCGATCGTGCTACTATTGCTAAGGTAAGACGGAACTAGAGGATGCTCTTTATTAATAGCTATAGAAGCCACGTTACGCTAGATTTTCTTAAAGTAGCCCTAAAACGGAAGATCCTAGTTGCTCTAACTACTATCCCACGACTATCTTAATATAAGATAATTTGATTTTATATAGAGTCAGGGTCCAGGCTTAGCAAAACTGCGAGGCAAGATAGTTTGTTTTTATGAGGTAAGATAAATTATAGATATACGCTGCATGCCCACCAAATTCAAACAGTACAATGTTCGAATAAATCGATGGTTACCACTAAAGAGACGACCGCTAAAATCTAGTAGGGAAAGCGAGATATCCGCCGTTAAAGTTATCGACCCGATTTTAATATTCGTCGCAGTAGACGTGCAGTCCAACGGTTTGTGTATACGCGTGCACGCGCATCACTAAAGAGCACGTTTATAGAACGAGCATACAGATCTATATAACATACCTATATAGGAAAGATAGAGTAGTTTAATTAAATATTCGATCATTTAGTTTAGTATAGGGTCATTGTTTATCGCTAGTGTTAATTTGCAGTCGTGCTAAATCAGGTCGAGTATTATATCAGAATCCATCACCTAACGGTAACCGTAGCGAGACGTAAAGAGGTTAGTACATTATTTTAGTAGGTAAAGAATTTAGGGCATATGTAAGAAGAGGTCGTATACCTAGATCCATTAACAGCTGCAATCCTAGGTTTACCGTTATTTAAGGACGGTTACTAGTGCACATATACAGCATGTAAGTATATTTATAAAGGATTATAGAACGTTTAGAGGCATTGTCGAACCGTACACGGATAGGAGAACGTACGGAGACAAGGAAGGGTAACGGAGCCGGAGAAAGAGTAAGCGGAGAGAGGGAAGGTATAGAGGGAAGGAGTTAGTTTCTAGAGGTTTTTTAAATACGCCTAGTAGAAGAGATGTTTCGAGGTTAGAAAATAGGTAGAAGATAGTAGTAAGAATACAGGTACGAAAGAGTTATTCGATAGTGCATTAGAGGAGGGAATGCGTAAG
>Ga0160429_1000242_pt1 | contig 64114 bp, 50 predicted proteins | sample SolpanmetagenomR_FD_108199 | JGI IMG/M metagenome (GOLD analysis project Ga0160429, IMG submission 108199) | Solar panel surface microbial communities from Lawrence Berkeley National Laboratory, California, USA - R | ecosystem: Engineered > Built environment > Solar panel > Unclassified ... | reverse complement strand
ACATTTAATGAACATAAAGTGAATGGAAAAAGTAAAGGGTATAAATATTATCATCAGTCATTGATAAGATTATCATAAGCTGATCATATGAATACTAGTGAAATATTTGTTTCATTACAATCAAGACAAGCTGCATCTTCATTAATGAAATATATAAATGTATTTAATGAAGGTCAAACATCTTCGACGAAAAAGATTCAGGCATTCTATGTAACATCAGAACCAAATCCATTCAAATCATTCCCCAAAGATGCACAAACAAGGAATCGAGATTGGCAACAACAACAACAACAATCTACACCAAATAATTCATTTAATAATCAACAAAATGGCAATTTTAGAGGACGTGGTGGTAATATGATGAATGGAACGAATCGTGGTGGATTTAATCAACATTCAAATACTAATAATAATAACAACAACAATACTGGATTTATAAATAATAATGGTCGAGGAGGCGGTATGATGAATAATAATATGAGTAGAGGTGGATTTCAACAAAATGGTGGAGGATTTAGAGGTGGAAGAGGTGGTAATATGAATTCAATGGGTGTTAATAATAATAATAACAATAACAATTTTGGTGGTATGATGAATAATATGGCAGCATTAGCTGGTATGACAGGTTTACCTATGGGTATGAATATGGGTATGAATATGCCAATGAATGGTGGTATGAATATGGGAAATATGGGATTTAATGGTATTTATCAATGATTCTTTTATTTTATTTTTAAAATCTTTTTCCACTAATATTGATATATTTTTAGCTGGATATCCTCAAAATCAATTTAATATGCAAGGTAGTCAACAAATATCACCTGGAGGTAATCCACATGGTGTCAAAAGACCACGTGCGGAATGATTTAATATACATCATAACAATTAGATATGATGATTAGAAAAAAGAATTGTATAATAAAAATAATAATAAAATTATAAAATAATTTTAATGTCAATTTTACTTTTTGGTGAGACTAAAAATAGAATATATTTTGATTTGTTTCGCGCAACATACAACTGTTTGTAACCTATCATCATCGTCATCATCATCAAATTTTACTATTGTGAACAAGGCTCCTTACAATATCATATTACATAAATGATTGTTAATAATGGAATCAACTCCTAGATTAAATTCATCTTCAATAAAAGGCAGCCCATTAGTAGGATCATCATCGACAACTCCACCATCAAATCGAGAATATTTAAACGACGAAAGATATAATGGAATAAATACCGGTAGAATAAGTTCAAATTCAGAATCACCACGTTTATTAGAATCATCACCAGAACCATCATCATATTCACCAGATTTAAATAATAAAAATAAGGATAATAATGAAAATAATAACAATAATAGTACAAGAAGAAGTAGTTTTGGATTTTTATCAAAAACTAGATCAAGATCAAGATCAAGATCATTACATGATGTAGCGGTTGTAACTACTCAAGATGGTCATACAATATTAAGAAAACAAAAAATAAAAGATCAAGAAGAAAAGTTAAAACAACTAAGAGAGAAAGAACGACAAGCAAGACCTCCACCTGTTATACCTTCACATTCACCTTTACCACTTTTAACATCACCTTCTAATAATAATCATAATTCCATCTCAACAATAGATGATGATAATAGATCGATTACTGTTTCAAACTTTTCAAGACCATTCACACCAAACAGTAACATGCCTTTATCAAATAGTATGCCTTTTTTAAACAATATTAATAACAAATCACCTTTACAACAATCATCAAGTCCAAATATGAAAAATCAGTCTGGTGGTTATATAAGTACATCAACGAATGATGTTAATAGACATTATTCTACAATTAGTGGTAGTGATGTACAAACATTATCATCAACATATCGTAGTCCACGTAGAGTACGTAGAAAAAAAGAGGCTACACCTTTCAAGTGAGTTTTTTTCTTTTTTCTTTTTTATCTTGTACAATTAATATTTAATTTCTTTTTATAATTAATATATTAATATATTAATTATAGTATATTAATTATTGGAGCTAAGAGTTCTGGTAAAACAACATTGATCAACTTTTTAAAATCATCATTATCTGGTAATAATCAACAATATAATAATGATAATAATAATAACAATTCAACATCAAAATTACAATCATCATCAACAAATGATAATAGATTTACATCACATTATATTGAAAATGAATATGATGGTGAACGTGTTGGTATAACATTATGGGATTCACCTGGATTAGAAAAGAATTTGATTGATTTACAAATTAGTGAAATTATAACATTTATTGAAAGTAAATTTGAAGAAACTTTTATGGAAGAATCAAAAGTTATTAGATCTACAGGTAATAAAGATACACATATTCATTGTGTATTTTTAATGTTTGATCCATTAAATCTTGACATTAATTTACAAGCAAATCGAGTAAAAGCAAATGGAAATGCATTTGCACAAACAAAAGGATTATCTGGATTAAATCAAGATATTGATATACAAGTTATGAAAGGATTATATGGTAAAACGACAGTAATACCTATAATAAGTAAAGCAGATACAATTAGTAGTGCACATTTACAATATTTGAAAAAAAGTGTTTGGATTACAATTCAAAATGAAAAACTTGATCCATTAGATTCTTTAGGTATTGAAGATGCTGATGAAGATGACAATGGTGATGATGTCGATGATGATATTACAGATTCTGATAATAATAATAATAATAATAATAATAATGAATCAAATTTGAGAGCAATTCAAAAAACACCAGAAAGAAATAAAAATAATATGCTGGAAATTCATAATATTGATGATAGTGATGTTAGTGAACATAACAATAATAGTAATATTAACAATATATCAAAAAATGGTTCACCAATGGGAAAAACACGTAGTTCTGTTACAACACCATCACCTGGTTATAAAAGACCATTATCACGTGGAGCATCACATACTTTATCATCATCAACAATGTTGTTACAAAATGAAAAAGGATTAGAAGATATGTATATTCCTTTTACATTATTTTCACCAGATCCTTATGAATTTTCTATTATTGGAAGACGTTTTCCATGGGGTATTGCAGATCCTTTTAATCCAGATCATTGTGATTTTTTGAGATTAAAAGATTCTATATTTTCAGAATGGCGTTCGGAATTGAGAAGTGCAGCACGTGAAAAATGGTATGAAGGTTGGAGAACGAATAGATTAGCACAAGGTGCACAACGTAGTAGAAGTCGTTCATTGGCTGCGACAAATTCACAGACTGGTGCAACTGGTTTGAGAGCTGCAATAAGTGGTGATAGTGATAGACAACCTGATGATGTTATTGATGAAGAATGATTATAAAATAAAAATAATTATATTGTCATTCTGTTATTATGATATAATGTGTAGTATATTAAGAAGAGTATGACAAATATGTCGATCAAGTATTCAAGATTAATTCTATATAGTATGATGTGTATAAATGTTTGTCAAATATTTTACTACGATTACCTGTTTATTGGTATTAACATTTATGCCATTTTGCTGGACGTTTATCATTTTGTAATGGTTGATAAACAATCTAGCATGTAAAATCAAATATATAACATCATGTCATTAAAAAGAAACAAATATATAGTATAATAACCATACTAATCTTCATCAAATATTCTAAAAGTGTTCAAAAGTATAGTATCCAATACTTTTGCCAATATACCAGAATCTTGTACTTGAGCAGCCATGTAAGAATTATCCACCGCGCCATTATTTCCTGTTCCACCATTTAATGAACCACCCATTAACGAAGGACTGATTCAATCATTATCGTCAGTCAATTACTAGTAATAAAAGGATGAAAGGAGGGAGGTTGACTTACGCAAAACAAATGGCAAGATTATTACTCGACATTCTATTCTGTGCTTGATTTTCTTGAACTCGATTCAAATGCTGCAATGACGATTAGTAATTTTAAAATCATGGGTCGATAGGATGGTGATGAGGACTTACCAAGACTAGAGTACGTAAAGTAGCGTAATTAGCATCTGGAAGACCATTGATTATAGCATGTAGAGTATCTCTCCGTATCGTATCGTCTTCTATTCTCCCGGCCGTTAATATTTCATTATATTTCTCCCTCGTCAGTAACGGATCGGGTAATTCTCTGAAAAACTGTTTCAATAGACCGGCTACTATATTAACGTCGTGGGAAAAGTTTGCTGGGTTACGGAAATCCAAAAGTTTATTGTTGTGGTCTGACGTGTTGAATAAATCTTTTAATCTTTGTATTTCGTGAGCGTTTCCGTTTTGACGATATATTCCTTCTATGTTTAGACCGAATTGTTCGACGGCTTGGATACATTGATATACAACCATTGGTACGGCAGTATTGTCTCTAGAAAATAATGTAGCGAGATCTGTTCCAAAAATAGGTTTTGATGGAATGTTATTAAATGGTAAAGAAGATGGTGGAGGAGGAGGAGTAGATTGTTGTTGTTGTTGTTGTTGATGATGATAACTATTTATTATATGTGGAATATGTGTCGGTGGAGGATTGTTGTTACCATTACTTGATGGTGGACGTGGAAAGTTGTTGTTATTATTGTTATTATTATTGTGATTAAAACTCGTAAATTGTGGTAAAGCTCCTATTCTATTATTAGATTTCTCTTTTGTATCATTTTTATCATTCATAGTTTTACCTAGAGGTTCATCACCTGCTAAATGTCCTGGTATATTTCCTGATAAATGTCCTGAAGAAGAATAATCAGATCATTATTGTCCTAATTATAAATGTGAAGAATTAATACATACCAGATGTTGATAAAGTTGGTGGAGGTTGAGTTTGTGAAGTATATGCTAGTGATTGTGATGTATCTCTAGAATGATTATTATTGTTATTATTATTTGATAAAGAAGAATATTGATTAAATCTTGGAGGTGAAGGTGTATTTCTTTCAAATGAAAATGTTCTACTACTACCATCCATATCTTTTTGTGGCGGGATTGGTGCCAACTTTTCTATACTACTACTATTATTATTAATGATATCATTATTAATATAATTTCCTCCGACATTAGGAATAGAATTAGGTTGAAATGGTATTCTATTATTATTGATATTTGTTGTAGATGGATTAATATCTGGTTGTTTAGTTATTAAAGTCTATTATTCATGTTAGCATATTATAGATTATAAATGGATATTATTATAACCAACAGGATGTTTATAATATTGTATTTCAGCCTTTTTTGGTGGTACTTTTATCCTTTGTGATAATATATAACTATATAAATCACCATCATTATCAATATCAATAAATATATCTCTCATACTACGATGACCAGCAGAGTTTTGTTGTTGTTGTTCTTCTCCTAATGTTGATGATGTTGATAAAGGTGTTATTAATATTCCATTTCCAACTAATAATCTTTCATTAAATGTTGCTATTATTATGATAAAAATTATTAATATATTCCTCATCATCATTATTGATATATTAAAAAAAAGACATACCAAACTTTTGTAATTGTAAAGTCAAAGCAGAATCACATTCATATATCAAATCCTGTAAAGCTTTGACAACCTTTGGTCTGAAGGAATTAACTAAATCATCTCTTTGCATTCGAGCAGCATTAACCTTTTCAGCATAATCAGCATCAGCAGCTAATAATTTCTTATGAACGTCTTCTTCATATTGAGCGGAATTTCTCGTCCCTTTGAATAATTTCTGACTACCTCTTATATCTCCCGTTCTAGCATGATCATAATCTTGAGCCAAACCATCATATTTTGCTTTTGCTTTTTGCATTAATGATTCTGCATCACTGGCTCTTTTTTCCGCATCAAGACCGTCATGCTTCCATGTTTTACGACCTTTTTCCATACTATTTGCTAATTCATTCAAATCTTCATGCATTTGATGGATTGATAATGCAAATTGCATCTCGTTATCACCTATTCTATCATGTGTACGCATTGCATCTGTCATTTGTCTCGCAAATGATCCTTGACGTCCTTCAATATTTGGTAATATATCAGATGTTGTTTTTGATAATCTTTTTAATGATTTTGCATGTTCTTCTTCTATTAATGATCTTTTACGAAGAAATAATGAAAAGTCCTATTCCATCAATTATTATCCTGTTCTTATTTATTATTGATCATGATACTAACTCTAGCTGATGATATACTTTGTTTCAATCTTTCAAGTAGAATATTAAGTCCAATCTATAATTTTATTATCAATACATATCCCATTTATATTATTGTAATAGACATACATCAGAATATATAACATGTTCAAACTCTTTAATATCCGCTTCTGGTCTATTATGATTGGAGGGTATAAATCCATTATTATTGACATTATTATTGATATTAATATTATGATCTATTTCTTGTCGATCTTGACTATTTCTTTCAAAAGAATGTTTGATATCTTCATGATGATCTGTATTATCGACTGGAATATGTCCTTCACTCGACATTTTTGTTGAAAGTATTGCGCGTTATCCTTGATTAATTACTCGACATTAGTCAATTTGAATTGTATATATGATGATAATGATGAATTGTTTGGTTATAATTTATTTATTACACAGCCCCACACTCGACGTAGGAATCAAAGTCTAATTTGTTTTATTTTTATAACAACAAGTGGCGTCAAATGTGGCTGGTTATTATTATTGATAAATACATAATGAAATCTATTAAAAATTATATACAACAAGTTACAATACAATATGCTAGTACTACTAATAATAACAAATCTATACACTCATGCATGTCCAGTCTTTTCATCTTTTATCCTTTTCTCTTTTGTTACTTCTTCCATCTTTTGTAACATTGCCATTCTCTTTTCATCTAATGATTTCCCGTCTAATTCATCCTTCTTCTTATTATCATTTACCCTTTTCTTACTTTTATCCTCACCATCAACCGCTTTTGGTTTGCTCTTTTCTTCACCCTTTTTCTTCTCTTCTATTTCATCCTTCTTTTTCTCTTCTATTTCACCTGGATTTTTTGATTCTGTTTCTTTTTTTGATTCTGTTTCATCCGTTTTCTTCTCATCGATTTCACTCTTTTTCTTCTTTTCTAACTCTTCTTTCTTCTTCTTCTCTTTTTCTTCCAACTCTTTCTTCCTCTTATCATCTTCTTCCTTTTTTATTCTTCTCTTTTCACCTTCTGGTCCAGCACCATCAATCATAAATTGTTGTGTCTCAAAAGCAGAACATGATCTCGCATTTGCTCCTGTAGAAACCATTCTATCATACCTTGAAGCATTCTTTTCATCATTCTTTATCGGTTCAGAATCGAATAAACTTGCAGGATCGTTCAAAAATTGATTAATAGAAGGTAATTCTTTAATCAAATTCATTAACCCTGTCATACGTATAGCTTGTGATGTAACATCATTAACACTGAACGTCAAAGTCATGACATCAGTCTTTCCAACCACTCTATAATCATGTAAACCATTTAAACTTGTATTTTTATTATCATTCAATCCATGAGTACTTAATTCAACATTAAAATCCCAAGAAGCAATACTATTACCTATTAACCATTTTGAATAAGTACAAACATTGGTATAGTTATCAACATTAAATAATACACCAGGTCCTAAATCAAAAGGTGATGATACATAAGAAGTTACCCATGATGTACCATTTGTTATTATCAACATGAATTCAGGACGATAAACAGCTCTATCACAACGTCCATGTGATTCTGAATGACATCTTGGTAAACCCATAAAAGCTTGATAAACAGGTAAATTACCATTTTCATCTTTGACAGCATTATCAGGTGTATAAGCAAATTTACTTTGAGCAGGTTTATTAAATATTTCAGAATCAAATAAAGGTACTGGCATATAATTTGTACCACCTCTTATATCTGAACCGTCAAGTTTATAATCTCCTTTACCTGCAGGATCAGTATTTTCTCTCGATGCAACATTACATTCACCAGAATACATATCGCATGCAAATACAACCAATGGTGTTGTTTTATATGTAAGATGAACAATTGATGAAGGTTTTTTACCTTTTCCATCACCTTTACCATAATAATGATGATGATCATATTGTTGTAAAACTATTGGTGACCAATTCTTTTGTGGTGAATTATCTGTAAATCCTGTAACGTTTAATATAACTGAATGACCACTAAAAGGTCTATAAATTTTCATGACACGTCTCCAATCTAATGATTTTTCTTGAATATTATAAATAATAACAGGTTCTACACCTTCAACACCTTGTTCAATAGTAATTCTAGGATCTTCCGGACCATACCATATTCCACCTTCTCTATAAAATGAAGGTATTTCCAAGATTTGTGGAAAGACAAGTTCTCTTCCTGCCCATCTAATAATATAATTTTCCAAATGTATCCAAGATTTTGAATATATTTGTCCTCTTACAAATGACATTGCTCCTTGATCTACAATACTAGGTCCATGAAATATTACTCTCGTAACACATAAATAAACTTGTTGTTCTTCTAATAAACAACATGAATTTGATAATCTTGACCATGATCTTTTTAATAAATCACTCAACACAAATTTATCTTCCCCCTTGAAACCTTTTAAATTTTTATCTCTTGTAAATACTTCTGTAGAATATCTCAACATAGGATGGTTTGATAATTGCATGGCTATTTGTGGTATATCATCTTCTAATAACCATGATTTTTGATATCCTATTTCTCCTCTTATACCCAACGTTTGACATGATACGTTGTGTTTATATTTTGTACGTCCAGATATTTCATTATTATCAAAACCTGTCAAAGCAAATTTATAGAATGGTCCACGCTCTTCATAAGGGTAATATTCGATAACCGACTTGTTATTGGAGGAATGATGTATTTTCTATTTCAACTCATAATTAATATATTACTCTTGATATACATAAGGATAGGTTAATATCTTACAGGTACAGCTAGTTTTATAAACACCCAACATATAAATAATAATGTAACAGCACTTGACAAGTTTCTTCTTACGTTGATTCGATTTAATGAAGATAATAATGTCATTCCCGTATTTCTTGTATTTTTATATCTTCCATGATGTGACCAAAGACCTTCACTAGTCTCTTTACTATACATGGTTATATTTGACTGGTTGTTTATATTAATAGCATCTCGTAGTATATATTAAAGGATAAGAAAGATTAGAAAGAAATGAAACTCGACAGATTACCTGATTGAGGATAATGATGACATGTCAAATAAACATACTTTACCTGATATCTACCTGTCCAAAGAAGGAAAAAAAATGATTTGCCCCCTTTGACCGTTGAGCATGGTTAAAAAACTATATGTATGTAATACGCATGTAAGCTTGTTTTTTCTTCTTCTTTTTATCGATAAGGGGGCGGATGTATAGGTTTCATACATCTCAGTTGTAACATCGCGAATTTACTCGATTACACTCTGGATATTGGTGTATTACATGATATATACCACATCACGACATCAATTATTAATGATCGACAATGGATGTCATTTTTAGTGGATATCATGAAAACGTCATGCCTTATAATAATACTGTGAAATAAAAGTAACTTTTGTATGTTAGACTATTGCATATCCTATTCACATTCTCAGTCTCAAATCATCCTCATGTGGCTTTATGTACGCCATGGTTGTTTTGATCTACCTCATGAATCAGGCTCTCTGACGTAGCTCCAGCGCATGAGTCATCTCTGCTCTTCAATCAATTAAACTTTGCGGAGTATTTTCGCTCGGTTTGTGGGGTAATTTCGCGGAGGTTTTGAATATGATAAAATTGTCAGTTCATTACAACTAATTAAACTGATTTCAGGCAAGATTAGCTTATTGAGCCAATTATTACGATTATGCCACATGGAGATTCCTGCACATCTATTACATATAAATCCTTCTTCTCGCGTACAAAGTATGCACACCTTTGAAAGATGATCCTCTAATCGTCGTCGCCCTTTTTCGGTTAATGATTCAGCGCCTAGCCCATGTCTAACTTTGGCCAGATTGCTGGGGCGTTTTCCTTTACATCTTACACAAATTTGGCCTTCGAACTCCTGACGGTCAGGATGGACTACGATCATACAGCGTTCACCAGATGTAAGGGGTCTTGAATAATAACCGGGACCAATGGATGGGCACGGGTGGTTACGGATTCTGGAAGGCTCCTGAAAAGTATGTATCAAGCGCCAGTTTTCAAGCGCTTCTTCTTCCAAGGTTCCTATCCTACCATTGACAACATTCTATCATAAAGTGCTATGTTAGCATAGCGGAAGGGAAATAATGTTCTATACTTACTGTCGAGGCTATCGGCAAAGGGCTCTTTTCTAATAAAGGTGCATCAGATGACCGCCTAGATTGTCCACTCACGGTTCTTGATGAAGTCCTATGTCGGAATAATGTTCTCACAGTATCAAGCATTCGATTTGGGTAATTTTGGTTATAAACAAGGCGTCTTTATCTTCCAGGAAATATGAGGAATGTCTGCAGTGGGAAACCAATTAAAGGAAATCAGCGACTGACAATTATTCAACAAATTTGGTTACAAGATGAAACAAAAAGAACGAGGACAGAGATCGGACGACTTTGCTCGAAATCTTGGGTATTTGAAAAGGCCGAGTTTCAGAAACCGGATAAAGCTTTGGTGACGTAATTACCAGCACTTTCTCGATTTAGAGTTTGTCGGCCCTGAAACCCTGGGGAACCTTGAATTGCATCTGCCGAGGGAGAAATAATTGACAAATTGTAATAAAAGTATCACTATCGCATACACAATTGTCACAATTGTTTCTTAGCTGATGATTTGATTGATTTAATTATCATTATTAACTTACATCAAATCTATCAGTCAAATGAGAATCTGACATCTATTCATCATTACGTTACTATATCACTCGATCGAGTTACTATCCGAAGCAGTATCAGAGGGCTTAATTCGTGAGATAAAAAGTTACTGTTACTTCATCTTTATACCTGCACAGCCATTACATATATGTGCCTCTTCTAGAGTACAATATATACACGTCCTTGCGCGATGTTCTTGTAATTTCCGTTTTTCGTCTGGGCTCATTTTTCGTTGACGGAAGCTACTCCACAAATCTTTGACGTTTTGAACGGTGTGGGGTCTGTCTTTACACCTTCCACACTCCTTACCTCCCATGTCCCCACCCTCAGGTGCTCTCATCATTTTACAAAGTTGAAACGTAGCCGGGCCCTTGGTGGCTGGACATATAAGATCACGAATTGACGGAGGTATACGAGAATCCTCTTTACTTAGATACGTCCATCCGAAACGTTCAAGTCTCGACTGCTCAGATTCATTATGAAGCTATTATAAAGCGCTATATCAGCATGGTGGTAATGTAAAGGGTGTTTGTATACTTACCGTCGGCGCCGTTGACGGAACACGTTCTTCAGCGCTTGACAAAGCAGATTCTGTTGCACGGCTGGGAGCTCTCGAGCCACGTAATGTATCCGCATGAGATGAAATCCAACGAGATTCTCTACTACCACGTCTTGAAATTCTTCCACGTCTTTCTTCTGTTGGTCGTACTGCGTTGTCAGGCATCTCTTTCAAATATTGTACGTTACTCACAAGAGAATTCTTTTTTTCCGGACTTGAATATAATTTTTATGTGACGAAGGAATGAGGAAAGATCAGGAACGGACAGTGTCGCATAATTTGCTTAAAAGTTAAAAAGTGATCCAACTACCGTAATGGACAATTTGGTCAAGATTCCAGACGTTTGAAATGGACAAGGTTTCGAGAAAAGTTTTGGTGACGTACCACCGCAGTTCATCAGTATCATTTAGGATAAAGTACAGTGCATTAATATTCATACTCTATCTATTTAAACGACTATATAGCGCACAATCAATTCCAGACCTGCAAACGACTACCCTGACTCCTCCGGTGTAAAAACAGCTACTTGTTGGCATATGTACGGCTGGGATTAGAATTTCCAAATTGACAGAAGATGTTGAGGACTAATTTATACCTGTTGATGGGAACAATAAGCAATCGAGTGTCTGATTCAACAAGGGTAGCCAAATTAGGATGATTATTGGTGTTGTATCGAATTGATCGTGCTTTAATCAAGACCTGATGGGACTGAAGTAGAAGTCGATTGACTCGAGTCTGTATCAGTAGAAGATGTTGTAGATTGGGCTTCTTCTGTTAATAAGGTCGAAGAGCTCTGCTCAGCATCATTAATTGATGACGTTGGACCTGAAGGTTCCTCAGATGTTACTGAAGTTTGCATCACATCAGACGTGGTAACATTGTCAAGGTCAGATGTTATAGATGTGGTCTCTGCGACCTCTTGTTCAATCGAACTACTCGTTAATTGATCGATATTTGTTGATGTAGAAGTTGGAGTGATTTCCAGTAAGTCTGAAGTCGTAGAAGATGTGGAAGGTTGATTATCATCCATGAGCGAGGTTGGAAGACTTGAAGACGAAGAAGAAGATGTCACTGCTACTGCTTCAGAAGACAATGTTGAGGTCGAGTCTTCTGAACTTGTAAGAATATTTCCAGGAGTCGAAGAAGTCTGTGGATTATCCAATGTAATTGCTAAAATATCATTTTCAGATATGGTAGAGGCAGTTTCTGTCGGTTGTGGTTGTGATAAAGTAGTTGTGATTTGTTCGTTCTCAGTCATGTCTGAAGTTTGACTTGATTGACTGAGAGATGCTGATGATCCTGGAACAGCAGTCGATGTGATTGTCATCTGATTGTCACTTGTAGTCATAGTACTATCTTGATTTTGAGAAATTGTAGACACCTGGATGATATCAGACTGGATCAATGATTGAGAATGATCATCTTCAAATTCTGTGGTAGTTGTTGGCGTTGAGGATACTTCAGAATCATTCACCGATGCTATTTGATCGCTTGTAGAAATAGTAGATGTCAGTATCTGATCATTTTCAGATGTCAAAGTCGTAAAAGTCGTTGGAATCAGAGCAGTTGAAGTTTGTACAACGCTAGTCGAGTCATCTTCATTCACAATTGGAATGGATGTTCTCGTAGTTGTCGTAGCACTACTTGTTGCAATTGATGCAGTTGATGAAAGTTCGTCAGGATCTGCCAAAGAAGTTGTTACTGTCAAAGTACTGGTTGGACCAGTGTACTCCTGGGTTTCCAAAGGCTCGAGCGTCATACTAGTGGATAGAGTTATAAGAGTAGCAGTACTAAGAGTGGTTGAGATGGGTTCTGCAGTAGTTTGAACGACGGGAACGCTTGTCGTAACTATATCCGTTGATTCATCAACAGAGGAAGATGTTGTCGATGAGGGCGTAACAGTTTCTACTTGTTCCAGTGTAGTACTGGTCGTAGGGTTCTCAGACACGGTCATTGTGGTAGATAGGTCCCCACTTTCGGGAGGAGAAGCGCTGGTATCTAGGTTTAACGATGTAACAGTCGACGGCTGTTCTAGAATGGTAAAAGATGTTTGCAAGTCTACAGACGTTGAATCTATATCTGGCGCTTCTGTAGATGACAATTGCAACATCGTGGTTGTCGGATTCTGATCAAGATTGACGTCTGTTGAGAGAATGCTTGTGATTGTAAGAAGAGTTGTCAGACTTGGTTGAGAATAGCTATCGCTAGTAAAACTCGTGATGGTTGTGCTTTCTGTAGACAAATCTGGCATGATTGTTGATGTACTCTCAACATCATATTGACTACTCATTGTTGATTCGACCATCAACTCGGTAGAACTTGGTTGCTCATCTAATGTTGTTGATGTAATCGGTTGTTGCGATGTAACATCATTCTCAGGATTAGTCAATGAAATTGAGGTTAAAGATATTGACAAAGTTGTAGTAATTGGCAGAACACTATCTGTGGTTTCAGAAGCAATGTCCGATATCATGGTTGACTGGTCTGTAAGTATTGTTGACGTAGTATCCGGAACAATAACCACATTACTTGTTTGAGAAGTCGATGTTAATACCGGACTGTCCACGATTGTACTTGATTGAGTATCGATTGAAAGAGTCGTTTCTGTAACTGAAGTCAAGAATATTTGACTTGTCTCTGGTTCGTCGGTTATAATAGGATTGAAAAGACTCGTCGTGGTTGGCTCTTCTGTGTTAGACATAAGCACTGATGAAATAGTACTGCCTAGAGAAAAGGCAGTAGAGGTCATAGTCTCGGATTCTGTTACGGATTCTATCCTTGTTGTAGTGATCTGTTGTTCCGAGGTTTGTGTGGTGGAAGAAACAAAATCATCGGTTTCCGCTTTTGAAGACTCTATACTCGAGGTTGTTGACAAAGGGTTATCAAAAGTTGTTAATGTCATTTGCTCGGATATAGTGCTTATATCAACAGATGTGGGAGATGATATGGGCGTCTGCATGACTGTAGATACATCAAGTGTAGAAGAAATAGAGAAGATACCCAAAGTTGATGTGATATCAATGTCATCAGTAAATGAAGGGTTATTAGCAGATGAAGTGACGCTAGTGATTGAGGCATCGTCAGTAACATAGGTAAATGTAATGACCTCAGTGGATGAAGTAACAGCTGTAGATGAAGGGAATTCAATCTCTACTGAAGTGACATCCGTAGTCAAAGGTATATCAGAGATAACATTGGTCGCCGACGAAGTAGCCTCTACGGTTGAAGGGATGTCAGTGGATGAGAATATATCTGTAGATGAAATAACATTTGTAGATGTGGTGACTTCTGTAGTTGCAGTGATATCAGTAGATGAAGTGATAGCAGTAGATAAAATCATATCAGTAGATAGAGCGATATCAGTAGATGAGATCACATAAGTCGCTGGAGAAGTGACCTCTGTAGCTGAAGGGATATCAGTAGATGAGGTAACGTCAGTCGCTGATGAAGTTATCTCTGCAGTTGATGGGATATCAGTAAATGAGATGACATCTGTAGATGAGATAAGACCGGTAGGTGTAGTGCCATCACTGACATCAGTAGTCGAGAAGGCATTAGTAACATCAGTAGTTAAGATGACATTAGTGATTACTTCTCTAGCATCTGTAGATGTGCTAACATCAGTAGGTAAAGTATCATCAGTAACATCAGTAGTCGAGACAGCATTAGTCATATCAGTATTTGAGATGACACTACTAGACGTAGTGACTGCTGTAGTAAACGAGCTATCATCTATAGATGAGCTAACATCTGTAGACGTGATAATTCCAGTAGGTGAAGTGCGATCAGTGACATCAATAATTGAGATGACACTAGTAGATGTCGTGACCTCTGTAGTCAATGAGATGATATCATCCGTAGTGAATGAGATGACATCAGAAGATGAGACAACTTCGGTAGGTAAAGTACTATCAGTAACATAAGTAGTTGAAATGACATCAGTAACATCGGTAGTTGGAAACACATCAGTAGCATAAGTAGACGAGATGACAACAGTAGATGAGATGACATCAGTAGATGAGATGACATCAGTGAATGAAATGACATTTGTAGATAAAGGGATATCAGTAGATGAAATAACATCAGTGACATCAGTAGTGGAGATGACATTAGTAGATAAAGTGAGATCCGTCAAGAAAGATATAGATGATGTCGACAGAATACTAGTCGGTGAAATAGTCAAAGTTTCCATGCTCTCTGGCATTTGGGTAATCGATACATCTGTGGTTGAGAAAGTGACGGATGTAAACATGCTGGTTGGTGAGAAAGATTGAATTTTTGTACTTTCTGACAATTCAATAACAGTGGTCGATATGGTTTCTTCTGTTAGATAAGTAGTGCTTGGAATATCTATGCTAACATCGGTGCTTGCCATGACATCGGAGCTAGTAATAGTTGGAACGACTACCGTGGATGGATCGATCAAGACTGTGGAATCGATAGTTTGTGGCTCTTCACTCTCAACACTGGGCGTTGCGGTAATTATGCTCTCCGTCGATGGAAGTATAGAGGTTAATGTAGGAAGAGCTGTGATTGTAAGATCTGTAATCCTTGTAGCACTCTCCTGTATTTGACTTTTACTTGTAAAGACATCTATGACACTCATGGAAGTCTCCTCGCTCAAAGATGTAGATTCAACAATACTGACTTTGATAGATGACTGAGTGCGTGTAGAAGATGTAGAAGTACTAGACTTTTCAGCTTCTGATGTTGAAACAGGCGGCAAAGTTACATGAGGAGTGACCAAAGTTATAACAATGTCAGATTTTGAAGTTGATATTTCTCTCGAACTCGAACTATCACTTGATATCAGGGGTGTCGAAGTAAACTGCTGAATGGAACTGAAAGTCGTTGTATCCATGATGATTGTTTGCCCCGAAGGAGAAGAAGAAGAAACTGTCACCGTATATTGACTTGAAGTAAAGCTAACCTTTGTGCTGGAAATAGAACTACTCATCACGGTAGAAGCGATAGTGGGAACATTTGTAGTCTCTACAGAAGTACTTGACACGCCTGTATATGTGCTTTGTACTGTTGATAGGGTGATTGATGAAGATTTTGACAATGTTTGACTTGTCGGAAAAGGAATCAAAGTCCCGATAACGCTTTTACTGCTTATAATAGTAATCTCCGAAGTTTTACTCAAAGTAGGAATATCGGATTGCGACAATGAAAGCAATGTGGAAGAAACAATAGACGAGCTTGAGGGACTGATTAAAGATGAAAAGGAAGTTGGAACGGTTAATGTCCTTCTAGATATTGTTATGCTAGATTCAGCAACTGTAGATAGAGTAGAAGATGTTAGTTGACTAGATTGAGACAAAGTACTCGATTGCAATATTTGATTGGTGGAGGTCGATTTGGTCATGGTCAAAGTATTTTGCGTTGTAGCCAAGGTTGATGAAGAGGTCTGTAGAAGAGAAGATGATATGCTTGAGCTGGTCTTTAATTGGCTGCTCGAGCTAAGTGTGCTTGATGTGGTCAATTTTATGGTGGTAGTGGAGGATACTACGCTCGAGCTGGTTCTCAATTGGCTGCTTGACCCAAGTGTGGTTGATGTAGTTGATCTTGCGGTGATAGTAGGAGAAAGTAAGCTTGAGCTGGGTTTCAACTGGCCGCTCGACATCAAAGTGCTTGATTGAGAAGTGGGTCTTGAGGTGGAAGGTAATACGCTTGAGCTGGTCTTCAATTGACTGTTCGAACTAAAAGTGCTTGATGTAGTCGGTTTTGCAGTGGTAGTAGAAAGTAGAGAACTGCTCGTACTTCTTGAAGATAGCGTGACCTGCGGCGTCGAAATTCTTGTGGCTAATGTCAACTTAGACGATGAACTACTACTGGTCAAGGTCGTCTTGAGGGAAGATGTAGAGATTTTCGATGTTGTCGTGGACAAAACAACTGAAATGGATTTTGTGTTGGTGCTCGGAAGATTCGAGCTTATCATGGCAGAGCTTTTCTTACTCGTACTTGCTACATTTGAAATTGATAAAGATTTTATAGAACTGCTCACTGACTTTGAAGTAGGTGGAATAGAAGTGATCACTTTACTACTTGAGATAGTTGTCGATCCCTTGGCTGTTGTCACGGTCCGACTTGTTGTAGAACTGCTAAATGGTTTCGAAGTAGGCGATATAGTGGTAGCTGTTTTGCTACTATTAATAGTCGTCGTTCCTTTGCTTGTTGTTGCACTCGTGCTAGGTACTTTCACACTAATGACTGGACTAGAGCTTTTCGAACTTGTGATTGACTTGATCATGGTTGAAGCAGTGGTTAATGATGTTTTGACTGTTGTAGATACGGACAATTTAGTCAGAGTTGTGGAGGCTTTGCTCGTCGATTTGCTAAACGAGGTGCTGCTAGTTGTCACCAACTTGATAGGAGATGAAGGTGTTTTTCCAGTAGAAAGTGATTTCAAAGTTGTTTGGAACAGACTGGTCTTTTGTGTTATAGAGGCAACTGATGGTAAGCCTGATGACTTGATGCTTGTACTTGTTGATAGTTTAGCACTTGTGCTTTTTACCTGTGATTGAACATTATTACTTGTACTTGATAGTTTAATACTCGGACTTGTCAAAACTGATATTTTAGTACTAGAAGACACCTTCTGGGTTGTTACTGAAATGGGTCGATTTGAACTTGTTATAATTTGAATATCCTTTGTAGTGAATATAGATTTTGAGCTCGATTTTATTGAAGATGTGCTTAGACCTTTACCAGAACTCGAAGAAGGTTTTGATGAGCTGGACCTAGGAGGGACAGGTAGTATTTTGCTGGAAGTTATAACAGCCGAAGAACTCATAATTCGGGTTACAGAGGAAGAGGAACTCCGAGAGGGCACTTGTGAGAGTTTGGTCAAAGTGGTCTCAAGTTTCACATTTACAATTGATGATACAGAGGTAATCTTGACCGAAGGCTTAGTAGCTGTCAATTGGGAAACAGTCTTGATAGAACTCTTGGTAGATGTAGATTGTACAGTCTTGACAGAACTCTTGATAGATGTAGATTGTACAGTCTTGACAGAACTCTTGAGAGGTGTTGACTGTAAGGGAATCTTGACAGAACTCTTCAGAGATGTAGATTGTACAATCTTGGTTGAAGTTTTGATAGATACCGGTTGCAGAGAAGTCTTGGTAGGGAAAGTCTTGATAGATGTAGATTGTACTGCCTTGATACTAGATGTAGTTATTGCAGGTATTGCTAGCACGAAAGTAGAGCATGACAAAAGCCAAGTCAAAGTAATGAGCTGCATGGCTAGTACAAATCAATTGATCCAACCTATGACAGAATCGCTCGAAAAATAAGGATAGGAGAGGACTCGACAAGATGTGATAAAGACAATTCAAAAGTTCCAAACATCATCATTGATGTGGCCGAGAAACGACCTACCTTTATATAATCAGGCTTATCATTTCATCGAGATGATAACAAGTCAATGTTACATATGATGTTTAGACATTCCTCCCAAACCCGTAGATACAAACTACTGTGGCAACCAATGTCAAAATGATTTGAGGAATGTAAACTCTCGGTCAAGTCAACGCGAACGTTCAGAAAAATGCCGGATTTGCATAATCGAACATGTTCGAGTAGCTCACCATGTCGCATATGAAGCTCTTCGATGACCGTATTATGAACCTACGAAGACGTAGCATAACGCAACGACACATACTCGTTAGATGATTATGAAGCCTTCGAGTCATGAGCGTAAGTCAGAAATTGTCATACTTATCTTCGAGAGGGCCTGAGCGGCACTACAGAGCTAATAACTTCACGAGTGTCATCTTCGTCGTTAATCATACTATCACAACTCACCTCATACCTATGATTGCAAGCGAATTATTTTTATACAAGAACGGGCTGTCCCAACAGAACTAAAAGATATACCTATTAGAAAGATATGATTAAATAGACTATGTAGTTACGTAGCTCTTGAGGATAGATTATGCCTGTCTAGACTATAACATACTATTAAAGAATGACTGTAGTATAGACGTAGAATCTAACTTTACTATTCCTGTACTTACATGAGAGAACGGGCAAGATGAAGGTATATAAATTAGATGATCCTTGCTTCACTCGTCGATGTTCCTAGATCTGAAAGCGCGGCTAAGTTGGTGTAGGGGTAGCATGCGACGTTGTGGGGCAGAGGTATCTGCATAATTCCGTCTCGACCGCGGTTCGATTCCGCGACTTAGCAATCTGAATACAGATTCCGCCTGAAAAAGGCGATTTTCTTTTTGCTTCTATCGCGTTCAGCATTACATGATTGTTATGTCCGACAAAGGCAATTCTTCATTGCGACCACTTCACGAATTGAAAGTCATCAAGGGCCAAAAGTGTCAAGAGTTCATTTTTGGGATTGGGGTTTTTTTTTTCCAGATCTTTCCTGCCTCTGTTGCATGTCGAGATGCATGACATTACGATTTACTATAAAACGGAACACATGTTTTGTCGGTTGTCAGATGTGCAATCCTTTGAAAATCTGATTCGTGTACAAGTGAATGTGGCTTGGTTGCATTTTTTCCGCTTTTAGGATTTTCCCCGGAAAAAATGCATTTTTCTGTACCTTGCTCTGTCAAATATCAATGTGTCACAAGAAGTAAGCTCATAAGTTATTACATTTGGCTGTGAGCCATAAATTTTAATTATGATTACATGCATTTGTTCCTAGAAGCTTATTTTCAAATACTGGTTTGTATGTTCAGCCACAACTTAGCCAGGAACTTCCCAAGCAGACGTCTGGGGGGTATTTTTTTGTTTACTAGTAGACTATATCCATTGATTAATAATTGAACAATCATGGTCATGATCGACGAATGTTATAATCTATGGCTCCCACATGCTAAAAAGGATTAGGCTCAAATTGACCCCACTTTGTGTAATAGTATGGAAATACATGTGTTCTTCCATAGGTAATATAATTGATAATTGATTGATAACAAATCATAATACTGTAATCTCAAACTCTTTTTGTTTTGAATTTCCTTTTGTTCCATCACGCTTCGTCTTCACCATATATCATTCATTATTTTATTGAGATGGCTCGCAGTAGTACAAATAGAGCAAGTACATACCTCGATGTACCTACAGACAAAAGTTTTTGGACTGTAGTTTCCCCAGACTGCTATGGCTTCGGCGGATCTATCATACAAGCAAATCCATCGACTATTCAAGTGCAGATGACTTATGCTCCGAATCAAATATATTGTGGCCTACAGTATACATTGGCTTGGGATGTCAATAATATAGGACTCCATGCAGCCTCAACAGCGGTTGGTCATTTCCAGGTTCAACATACACAACTATATCAAGAACTTGGCATTTTTATTACAATAGGTAAAGACTGTGTCGCAACCGGTAATCGGATCTCCACTTGTGTCGAAACAGTTTTTGGAATTCCTTCCGATAAGAAATATTTAAATCTCCCCGAAATGAGTACCCAAACCGTGACCGGTCACTCATTCTTGTTTACAAGGGTCCCTGTGACAGATGGCGTAGAAAAGTTAGCAAATACAAGTCCGATCATAAGCACAAGCACAAGCGTGACTGCAACAGGCATGTCTGTATCTCCAGGTTCTATGATATCAAATACTGCCTCGGTTCAACAGACTCCCTCCCCTTCTTCTTCTTCCTCTTCTTCTTTCACTGCTTCAGCTACAACTACATCAGCTACGACTACGGCAACTGGTGCAGCTGTATCAAAGCCAATGGCGATAAAAGGCCTTGCAATTGCGGTGTTAATGGTTGCAGGTGCGTTGTTAGGATGAAGTTTTTAATGAGAAACGAACATGAATGGTCGTTTTGCTTTTCTGTTGTATATATTTCTTGAACGTATCTCTTTTTCTTTTTCTTTTTTATGATTATTAATGCAATTGTTGTCAAGTGATTTATCACAGCCTCTAGAATCATCCGTATAATATCAAATATAAGAGTTATGGTTGAGAGAGACTGTTTCGTCAATGCCTTTTATTAGTACAGTATATGGTTCATGGTAACCGTTCTAGATAGCATTCAGACTGAAACCCTAAACCGGTTTCCCACCACGTGCCGTACTAGAATTCAAATATTTTGGGGCGCAGCTCCTTACCACAATCTTCATTTTCAGCTGCGTCCCCACATTAATTTATTACTTGGTAATAAAGAAGTAGTGCAAATTCTAAAGATTAATCAATCGTATCAGAATATCGTCTTGTAAATGAATATTGCAGTAACTTATCTTATCCACTACTCTGTCTTATCAGAAGGATGTAAACTTCGTCAAGGTACAGTATGGGAGTATTTCTGTTCGACGAGGAATTTCAACCGAATTAAGAATTTTCTTTTCTGCGCCTTCTTTTCATCAATCCTTTCATAGTGGCTTGGTAAGATCCCCATATCCACAAGTGGTTCGGAAATTACATAACCCCGCTTTAATTAATCATTTTGATCGCGTCAACATATATTTCGAGATAATAGCTGTTTTTCTTCACACATCATCTTAGTGGCTTTTTAATCCTTTCTACTGCAATTCTTGTCAAAACATATATTTTTGTATTAACAAAATGACTTCAACATCTACGTCATTGATGCAAATACCTCTTTTTCCAGACCAGTTCACCAGTCGTTGTCTGGGAATTGGCGCATCTATCATACAAGCAAATCCGACCGCAATTCAAATTTCCATAAGTGCTGCACCAAACGGCGGATGTGATGTACAATTTACACAAAATTGGGATCCCCAAAATATATACCCCGGTGCACCGTCAACAGCAGTCGGTACATATCAACACCAAAGTCTGAGATGGGATGGTCCAGCTGGCACTAAGACTTACGGTATCAAGTGTGATGTGACGGGCAATATATTCTCAATTTGTACAACCACGTTAAACGGTTATTCGCAAGAGCCAGCAGGGATACATTCAGCCAACATGCGAACTCTCAGTACAGTCACATATTCGAAACCAACTAGTCTTGTATTTACAGGACTGGGCATATCGCAAGGATTAGAAAAATTAACAAATACGATACCCTCTACCATTATGACTAGTACGACAGTATCTCCAGCATCGACTGCAACAAACTCTGCCGCGGTTGAACAGACATCTATGCCAACAAGTACTGTTACAACAAATACAGCAGCAGGAAGTTCAACTACTTCTGCTATACAGGTGCAGCATTACCAAAGGTTACGGGATTAAAAGAGTTGGCATTGGCTGGATTGATGATAGCAGGTGCATTGGTAAGATGATCTATATATATACATGTAAATATTTGCTTCATTTCATGTTCATTGCCTTTTTTTAAATAATTTAGATTGACGAATATATAACAAGAAGTATATCCAAGAAGCCGTATATTTTCATATGTGCATCTAAGATTATGGCAGTTAAAAATAAACAGTTTTCATAATAATCATTTAAAATTCATTCATCTATACATAATTAATTATTACATTCAATATAAAACAAGAAAGTTATAAAGGCTAAATCAGCTTAATTCAATTCATGCAAACAAAAAAGCACAAACAAATCCCAACAATCCCAACTTGGCAACATTAAGTGCGTTCATATTGAATGAAGCAGCACCAGTAGTTTGTACCGCAGGTGCTACTGTGGTTGATGATGCTGAAGCTGTTGGGGATGCTGAAGATGTTGTAGCGGATGCTTTTCCGGTTGCATTGACAACTACTGTTGTATAAGAACGCTGATCTGTCAAAGCAGTAGTAGGAGGTGGAGAATTATCGGTACGTAATGGTGCAACTCCAACTAATGGCGTGTATGATTTTCCTGGACCCATGTCTAACCTCATAGTGACAGGTCCAGCAAGACCTACGTCTTTTATCTCGGCAGGATCGGTGACAGTCCATATTGAAGTACCTCGGTCATGATCATAAGCAAGACAAGATGTAGCATGACCATCATGGTCCATGGCACATTGGTGAGACAACATAAATGTCGTAGCAGGAAATGCAGAGGTGAGTACAGAAGTGACACCGTTCTCTGTTATCGTAGACGTTTCTATCGATGCTGGCCATGTTTGGCTGATTTTCATAGCGTAAGATCCCTTTGTTACGGAATCAGGAGCATCGGTTCGTGCATTTGCTTGCAAAGTAATGGTAATACCATGGCATGCTCCAAAAGGATTTTCCCAAGGATAATCAACTGAATAATCATGAAAGTAATCGTCGTCATATCCATCATTCACCCACCCATTCAAATAAAGCGCTACTTGATTAGAATCCGCATATATGATTGATCCACGTGCTGTAGGGAGCCCTGTGACATAGGAAGCACCATCGGTACATACTCCAGTCGGAAGCTTATATTCAATCTGTAATAAATTCTTCATTTTCGGGTTTTGTGTTTTTTTTCCTGCTTTTCAGAAAATCGTATGAGATGATAGAAGTGGAAAGAAAAACAAATGAAGAAAAGAGTGTCGGGGATGAATGGATGTTTTTATAGTGACAATAATAATCATGTTCCGAACGTGTTTACTTACCAAGTCGTGTGCGTGTGAACCAGGATTAGGTACAGGATCGTGTTTGATGGACAAATTAGGACTAGGGGTTTAATCAACGCAAAATCACGGTTCACCGTGATCAGTGCTGCGGCGCATGTTCTTACCTTTTATTCCTTAATAATTACGGGTGGTAGAAATCGGATCGAAAACTGGATGCACGGTGTGACACTACCAAGCCCCGATGGATTGATTTTTGGAAGGAATCCCGTACCACCATTGAAATTTTAATTTGAAATTAAAAAAAGCACAGACTATGAATTTCTGATTGAGAAACATGGATTGAGAACAACACAGATCGATCAGTACATGCTCCGTGTGTACTCTGATCTACAGGTACTTTCTAGACTACAATTGTTGAACTTGTCGATGAATGTAGACATACTACTGGTTATATGCTCACCAAAATTTGTATATGTTACATTCGTGTAATAATAATAAACATAATGTTACCCCGCTTTACTGCCAAACTGTACCATGAACGAGTCGTTAAACGTAATTTGATGAGTCATGATTCCTTTTTTTTTTTTGAAAAATGGTCGTCATAGTTTACTACAAGCACGTAGCTATAGCTGCTAAAAATAGTGACTAAATACATCATGACGGAACCTACTCCTCCTACAGTATCTACAACAGGAGCTGAATTACCCGAAAGACCTGCCGAAGCATCTACAAATGTAGGTGAAGAACCGGGGCCGTCTAAGAATGCAATAAAAAAAGCAGCAAAAGACGCGGAAAAGGCAGCAAGAGCAGCTGAAAGACAAAAGAAAGAACAAGCACAAAAAGAAGCTACAGATGCGAATGACGTGTCAAAAGACGATTATGGTGATTTACCGGTCTTATCAAAAGTTGCAGAACAAAAGACTGGAATTAAAAGAACGACTTTGGCAGAATTGGTATTGAAGTATGGAAATGAATCGACAGTAGTGGCAGAAGAAGAAGAGGTGATATTGAGATTGACAGTCGAAAATGCAAGAAATCAATCTGCAAAATTATGTTTTGTGACTCTTGCTCAATCTGGACATACAATCCAAGGTGTAGTTGCTGCATCGGAAACAATCAGTAGACAAATGGTTAAATTCTGTGCGTCTTTACCTACAGAATCAGTAGTGTTGGTACAAGGAGTCATTAAAAAGCCAAATGTTCCAATCAATAGTGCAACAATTAGTCATTTGGAACTACACATTCGACGATTATTTGTAGAATGTCGAGCAGACGTACAGTTACCGATGCAAGTAGCTGATGCAGAAAGACCTATTCCAGCAGAAGGGGAAGAGACTGTCAACAAAGACGAAGAAAGACCGACAGTATCGTTATCGACGAGATTAAACAATCGAGTCATTGATTTACGAGCGAGACACAACCGAGCAATCTTCAAAATCAAACACGGAGTCGTGAAATTATTCCGAGAATTCCTAGAATCAAAAGATTTCATAGGCGTCCAGACGCCGAAATTGCTCGGATCGGCGTCCGAAGGTGGAGCGAATGTTTTCAAAGTCTCGTATTTCCATACGGAAGCTTTTCTCGCACAATCGCCTCAATTGTATAAACAAATGCTGATCGCTTCGAGAATGGAACGGGTGTATGAAATCGGACCGGTCTTTCGTGCAGAAAACAGTAATACGGCTAGACATTTGACCGAATTTACAGGTCTTGATTTGGAAATGGAATTCCAAGAACATTATCACGAAGTTGTTGACTTGTTGGAAGAATTAATGTTGTTCATCTTTAACGGTTTGAAAGAGAGATATAAATCAGAAACCGATCTTATTAGATCTATTTACCATGTCGAAGAGTTTAAATTACCAGAAGTTGGAAAGACTGTGAGATTACCCTTTGCAGAAGGTATAAGAATGTTGAAAGAAGATGGAGTTGACGTAGGTGAATTTGATGATCTAAGGTATCTATATCCCCATACAACCCTCTTTTTCAATTTTAGTAGACACTAATATTATTTGACATTAGCACACCAGATGAAAAAAGATTAGGAAAATTAGTCCTTGAGAAATACAAGACGGATTTCTATATTTTAGATCAATACCCATTAGCTATACGACCATTTTACACGATGCCATCTCTTGATAACCCCGTACATCAACCTGACTCAAAAGACCACGATCCAAACGGTGGATATAGTAACAGTTATGATTTCTTCATGAGAGGTCAAGAAATCATGTCCGGCGCGCAACGTATCCACGACGCCAAGTTCCTGGCAAAGAGGATGAGAGAACACGTCACTCCCGTCGACCCCGAAGCTCCAGGGTTAAAAGACTACGTCGACGGGTTTAAATACGGTTGCGCACCTCACGCAGGAGGAGGTATCGGGTTGGAAAGAATCGTCATGTTATGGTTAGGTTTACCCAACGTTAGATTGGCGAGTCTATTCCCACGAGATCCAAGTAGATTAGCGCCATGATCTGTATTTTATAATCATATTATATATCAGATACATTACATGACAAAAACGCCTTTTTGGCAATATCTTTTACTCTATCAATTTCATTTCCAGTCATTTGTCTATTCCCCTTTTTTATATCGTCTCGAAACTTTTCTATCGTCTCTACGTCATCCATACCTACAGTTATATTCACCTCCCCGTCATCTAGATTAAGTTGTACAATCCGTTTGAGTAGTTTGATCATTCTACTAGTATCCTTCCCACCAGAAATGAATACTGCAGGTTTGTTATTCGGAAACAAAGTACAAGACGAAAGACATATCCAAACGACACGTTGTAAAACATCAGATGTTCGTTTCGTATTCTCCAACGTCTCCAAATCTGCTTTCAACACCTTGACGTGAACAGCTGCAGTATTTTCTGTAGTAGAGAGGTTTAGTTTTCGACTCAACTTTTTCAAAGCAGAGTTGAGATCTGAAAGAGTATTGAACGACGGTATTGATGAAGAGAATTTAGAAAGTTCTGAACTATAGATCAGAGGCGGCGCCAGACACATCTCTTCTTCATTCAACACTATAGCTGAATTAGGAGTGGAGGTGGTTAGAAGAGATGTGAGTGCTTTGGGAAGGATGTCTGTTTTCAAACTATCGAGTATGAACATCTGAATATTATCGTGTAGAGTCTTGTCAGAGATGGTGTATTCTATACTTGACATGTAGAGCTGGACAGGTATATATAGTTCTTCAGATATTCGTTCGTTGATTTGAAACGTAGCTTGTTGTTTCAATTGTTTGATATCTTGTTCGAAACTGGCGGTTATGGCTTTTCGAAACTCTGTAGATAGTAGATGATGTAGTATGTCCTTGTGAAATGTCTTTTCTCTCAATAACTCTTCCATTTGTTGATTGAAAACCATATCCTTGTCTTGTTGTTCTAGCCATAATCTATGAGTAATCTCTTTTGATAGACTTTTGTACTCTGCTAAACAGGTTTGAAGTTTCGACGATTTGATAAATAACATATCTTTTGATGTCGTCAATTTGAAAGTTATTATCCTTTGATCAACAGTGAAATCATCTGTATCATTCCATTTCTTTGCATCCAGTCTGTCTATGATTTCTGTCAAGTTGCTCGAAGTTTCATCATTCTCGATTTTTAGTAGATAGAATCCTTGTCCATCAATGTATTTTCTAATTTGATCTTCTCTCCCTAGTAGATCCGACTCCATCTTTCTCCTCGTCGCTTCTATTGGTATAAACCACACTGACCCATCTCTCATCTCCAACTCCCATTCATCACCCTCCTTATTGATACCATTCATGCCCAAAACCTCCTTGAAGAGACATTGATCAACACACTTGATAACAGTCGATAAACAAACCTCCTCTCCTTCCATTCTAGCTTCCTCACACATCTTCATGAGTTTCTCCCTCGCTTTCACACTAACATAACCCTCATTCTCTCCATCCCCCACCCTTCCTCTATCCACATCATAACAAAAACTCCTTCCATAAACCTTGACTATCTCCCTGATCCTCTCAAAGTCCACACCAAAGAAATCTCCCACGTCTTTTAGTCTCACATGACCCTTTCGTCTGAGCGAACTGAAAACGTAAATCCCAATGACCTTTTGAATCATCGGCGAAAGATCATTCTTCTTTCTCGATTGTGGAGTCGACAGTTCAGAACATTTATCGATTTCTCGTAATATCAGAGGGATATGTTCGTTCTTCAAACTCAGGAGAGAAACGAGAGTTGAGATGGGTATAGAATTAGATGGAACAGATAAAGTCAGGAATTTTATATGTGATATTGCAGTGGGGATATGAAGTAGGGAATTGGGGACTGTAGAGGGAAGAAAAGAGCTAGAGTCAGGACTAAAGAGGGTTATGAGATTGGATACATCGTTTGGGGAAAAGATTGAGGATGGACTTGACATGATTGTTGTTATACTTTGTTAGATTAATGAAAGGGGGAGAGGATGTGGATAGGGAATGGAAAAGTGTAAACAGTAAACCCTGACACGAATGAATTGAGAAATATCAAGATTCACATCACTACGCTCTCATTGTTATTACAAGTGTAGATGACAATCATGTTATTTGTATAGTAAGTTATATCATCTATATTTGAGGGTGGATTAATTATTCATAGTCATATTTCACAACACTACATATAACATAATCTATCATCTTTCATTCTATTTGTATGTCATCTGAAATGACAACTGTACGGCAATATAAACAAATAAAAGTAGATTGAAATTGTCGAATATAAAAGTCATACTAATATATCAGCCATATATATATATAGATCAGTTACAATATAGGTTAAAGGATGAAAACATTATAAAATCAAACATTTATTCTTTTTATGTTTACCCACTGGCTTTGGGTCAAGTACGGCTCTATATAATTAAGATGGAGTCAGTAAATATTCACATCATTTGATATTAATATAACCTACTTGATGGCTTCATCAAATACAGCCTTTAAATTCGTCCCAGTCAAAGCAGAACATTCGATATATTTGATTGCTTTGATTTCTTCCTTTACTGCTCTAACTTGATCAAATTGTATTGGTGCCATTTTTCTTTGTGATAATTGTTGTATTGTAGCTTCATCCTCTCTTAAATCTAATTTTGTTCCTACCAAAATGATTGGAACATCTGGAGCATGATGCTCAATCTCCGGCCACCACTAACAAATAAAATATTAAGTGAAAAGTCAATTATATAAATGGAAAATAGAATATTGATTTACCTTTGCCTTTACGTTATCAAAGGATGGCGGACTGACAATTGAAAAGCATATAAGAAAGATATCTGTTTGTGGGTATGACAAGGGTCGTAATCTATCATAATCCTCTTGACCTGCAGTATCCCATAATCCAAGTGTGACAGTACTATTACTATCTATCGTTATGTCTACTGAATAATTATCGAACCTGTAATTCTGATCAATTCATGTTTACAATCGGTTTATGATTGGGTGAAAATATCCATACACTGTGGGGACATATTCGCTTGGAAAGCGCTTTGTCGTATATGATATAAGTAAACATGTCTATTGGTTCAATGTATAAGTAAATATATTTGATTATTTGGAGTATAAATGGTTGATTGATTGATTGAATGGAGGATGGTTATTTGACCGACCTTTCCGACAGCTCCGTCACCTGTTACTACACACTAGATTTATATAAATGAGCGACCATTTAATATTAATAAAAGAAGGGTGACTGTAACATACCTTGATTGATTTGTTGGGCGCGATATCCATCGCCATCTGCTTTGATTCTTTTTGGTTGATGATATGATGTGGACAAATATCAAACTTTAGCTCGAAATTAGGTCCAATAAAGATAGTTGTTGACTAGCTATAATAATGCGATAATGATAATGGTTATAGCTAATAAATATATGTATGAAAGAATAATGACGATGTTATTTCGGTTGTCTTTACTGTTTGATTCAAAAACTAGCCGGTTGCTGATTGACTGATCGCACGGATGTTCAAAAGCCGTTGGAATTACCCGCTAGACGCAACCGTTCTTTTACTGTATGGTTGAACGAATTACTATCGCCTTGGACGACTATTCAGTGATTTCCAACACTGTCACAGGAAAAGTGTTTAGCAAGATGATAGGATATTCTTGGTAGCAAACCCCACTCGTGACCACAGAAGTAATTAACAATGTCGTCTATTGTTACTCGTTTTGGATTAAGAGAGGCTAAAGAGAAATAGAAGAAAGGAAAATCTCTTGGCGAATAAAAACAGAGCAAAGAGACTATCAACTATCACAACATATACATAAACATAATAAATTAACAGTATGCGATAGATATATCCTACTCGTCTGTATTTAGTCAAAGTCATTACGGACATGATATTGTTATGAATATATACAAATTGTTTTAATAATGCTAATCGATCAATACTAAAATATATATGGAATTATCTGGCTATGCATCATTACTCAACTTTTGCTTCTTTTTCTTTACCAATGGTACATCTGTAATCGTATCCGAAACTGCTTTTTGTAACAACTTTTGATATGCTTGGTGTGCATCTTTTGGAGCAATAGACGACTTTTGTTTAATTTTACTAACAGATTTGTCCTTTGACTTGCGCTCCTTCTTATCGTCTTCATTTTTGCGTTTCTTCTTTTTGATAGTCTTGATCTGATCATCTTGAGATGATGATTGTAGACTATTCTCATCCTTTGTGGTCGGCTTTATATTATTATCACCTTCAATCTCCTCCATCTTGTTACTGATGATCTCCTCCGTCTTGTTATCAACAGTCTCCTCCATCTTGTTACTGATTATATTAAATCTAGAATGTTTTCCATATCTTTCCGATAATTCATCAAACTTCCTCTTTGACCCCGTCTCTTGCTTCTTCTTCATCTCCAGTCTTTGCTTATCATACTCCTCATTCCCTGATAAGGCATGTTTTATAAATCTATTTGCTGCGTCTGTATTCAATTTCGGTTGCGGTCCTTTATTTTCTACAGATTTGATCTTTTCAAAATATGCCTTTACTCTCGACAATTCTTTGAATATAGGATGTGCTTTTGCGTCGACGTTGCTTAACTTTAGATATGAGAAGAGTAGTGCTTCAATTGCGTATGCCATATGTATGCATATTTTTGCTTTGTCTAAGAGTGGTGATTTATTTAATGTTGTTGTAAATGATTGTGATGTAAGCGGTTCGAGTGCTGTCGTTACGTGATCAACATTATTAGATAGATCTTTCAATAGGCGTTGGATGTTAGTTGAATCTGTCATTTCAAGTATGATTGGTGATTTATACGTTGTGGTCAACAAGTATGATATATTTTTTAATGCACTTCAAAAAAATATAATAAAAATTATGGCAATTTACGTCATGGGGCATTTGATATTGATGAATGCGCCAGCTAAAATTAGTACATTACCGTGGATTGTCCATGTAGAACTCGATGAGAAAATACACGTTTGCCCGTCTCTGCACATATAAGAATTTACAATCAGATCTGAGCATCGACAAAGCCACAATCAAGTTCTTTGCAAGTATTCCTACAGTTGAAATAAAAGTCACTTCTCGTTAAATCAAGATAGCCGTCAGACAGGAGATTTAATACATATATACAATCATAACTTCATTTGTTTACCATTACGCTGCTGTTCTAGCCTCCAATCTTTCTTTCTCTTGTATGAAACTACCAAGATGCCTTTTTGATACCAGGTAACGATCCTTCCAAAGCATGCATTCGGAATTGAAACTAATAAATCATCAAATTAGTAATCAATTCAACCAATATCATTTATAACAACTCACTCTGGCCATTCTAGCATCTCTAAAAACACCTTTTGCCTTTCCACCCATTATACATCGATTTCGGATTTGTGTTGAACGTGTATAACAATGCATTTGTGACAATTGTAATTGCGCTGTAGCTCTTGCTCGTGGAGGTAAAGTAGTATTGCGAATGACATAACGAAGGGCTTGTCTACGTATGTATATCGTCAGTATTTGGTATATCTTTCTTTTTACGTTCCTTTGACGATGATAATTACCGTTCAACTTCATTCTTTTCAAACACTTTTCTTTTCGTGTGATCTCGTATAATACCGATATTGACAAAACAGCCCAAGTCTAATTTCTTTGCTCTAAATTGTGCCATGATGTTTTGAATTGCGATGTATCAAGAGTTCGAATTCATTATGTTGGGCGTAACTTATCATTATTCACATTGACAGGAAAAAGATTTGCTGACTAAGCCGCCATTCTACCATGAATTCAAGGGTATTCTTCTAAAATTAACCAAATATGATGATAATTACACGAGGGTTTCAAAGTGGAAATGTATATTACAGACTCTCAAACTATCTAGTGATGTCTTATGATGCATTCCCCATAATTGAGATATTATAATGCCATTTGCTAATTTTATCACCGCTCTTTATAATGCAATTTGTTCGATAATCATCACACCAAGACACTCCATCTTCATGTCTTTAGTATTGACTAGCAGCTTGTTGACAAGCCTTTAATTGATCCAAATACCACCCACAAATATTCAAACTACCCTGATTTTGGTCCATACATTGGCGGAAAGCATTAACATCATTGGCACAAGCTCCTTGATTCTGTTGATATTGTGTGCCAGCAGAGTTGTATGATTGATCCATCGATAACATGTTTGATTGATCTGCCGACATTGCATTCGACTGTTCAGAAAGAGGCGCGGATGAAGCGCCACCACCGAAAAATCCTCCAATGGCGTGTCCTATTGATGATCCTACAGCAACACCGCTAATTATACGGTTAATAACACATTTTTTTGATTTTGCAAAAAGTAAGTACTTACGCTGCAGTGCTTGCCATTTGACCAAAAAGACCTGAACCGCCAGATGACTGAGTTGGGGCTTGCTGTTGTGTTGCAGGAGGATGCGCTGCAGTAGATGATGATCGAGATTGTTGAGGAGGGGCTCTAGCAGCAGGAGCAGACACGGAAGGTCGCCTGGATGATGAAGCGGAACCACCACGTTGACGAGGCATGATTTATTGTACTATGAAGATTGTTAGGTTGTATGTTTGAACGAGGTAAGTTAATGCAAGTACTCGTACATAAAATGCAAATTCCATAAAACTAGATAGTCATGTGATTCGATCAAATTAAGCTTTTCACACTCCAAGCTGTGTTTCCCACCAGAAAATCAATACATATTATTGCATATTCTTTGCGACAGTCTTTTTGACTTGACGCCATCTCGAATCATACCTCAATGCCTAATGTAATGATATGTATTTAACGAAAATCCAAACTCTGCATGATTTGAGTGTCATGACTCGAGGATTGGTAGGTAACATGTAGGTCAAAATAAAGATCCACTTTACATTCCATCTCCTTGTTTATATCCTTGTATTCACAACACATCAACCCCACTTTGTGCCCCACTTTGTAGTATATAGATAGCAGTGATGTTAAGCGTATCTTGACCCTCTCTTTGTTTTTCGATCCTTCCAACAAACAAATATGCTTTCAACAATGGTTATAATGAACAATGCTCCAACACTGCAGTCAAGACGACAAATCCCCTTTCCATTGCGCCTGGATCATACAGGTGACGAGCATATTTCGACACTTGAGATATTGGACGATTATGCAAATTCAAATGAAATGGATGAGAGTGTTTTGATTCACGAAGAGGATATGAAGCCATCTTTGTCTTGTTATTCTCCTTGTTATGTCACAAATAGAAAACATTCTCAACTCAAGGATGAACCGCATATGTCAAGCTGGCCATGTGTCCGACAAGGTTCGAATCTCACCTTGCGTAATAAGCATAGTGATACAAATACAATCGTCTATTCTACCATTTCGGTACCACTAGAAGCTCTCCATCATGATGACAAAGCATTGGTGAATTACAATCGAGAGTACGCTGATCAGTCAGAGTGTAAATTATCTTCTCCCACGATGGAACCACGAGCACCACTTCCTGTACGCTTGAGATCTTTGACTGTCAACTCAAATCCACAAAAAATCGGCCTACTTCCTTGTCATCTCATTCCATCGAATAACATCAGCAACCGTAGAACAGTCTCAAATCCTCAGACGGCAAGACCTACAAGTCTAAATCTAACTCCATTACATTCTCAAATATCGATCAGACCTACATTATTACGTGCCCCACATACAGCTCCATATATGACTGGTGTAACTAGATATCATGCTCAGCCTATCGTCAATAGTGCAGTAGATTCTCCTCGAACGTTACAGTTTCCCATTACACCAACGAAAAGTGTATTTGAAAGTGATAGCGAATTAACTGATGATGGCCGATCTACTGTTCTAAAAAAGGCAGATCAGAGAAAATTTCGAAACAAATCAAGAAGTAAATGGAAGAGGCAATGGTCGTGGTCTAGCGTCAATAATGATAATAACAATAATCATGTCGATGGATACCACTCAGAAAACAAGAACAACAATATAGAATGTATACCTCTATCTGATATAAATACAAATATTATACAACCCTCCATAAACAACAATAACAATAATAATAAATCCAGACAAAGATCAGCTTCAACGACTGTATGGCAAAAAGCATTTGTTAATTGTTATAAACCTTGACAATCAGAAATAACCTCAATGAATATCAGCCATATCTTGTTTATATCTATCCAAAGCACGTCTTTTCGATTCACTAAATTCGACATGTGGTTTAGGATATCCTAACTTTTCAAAATCTTCCTTACTTAACCTATCATGAGGCGAAAAGACCGCTTTACCTTTGACTTCCTTTAATTCAGGTACCCATTTTCTTATGTAATCACCATTTGGATCACATTTCTCTGCTTGTGATACAGGATTAAATACGGTATAATTAGGTTCCCAACCTTGAGTATTACTCGCTAGATCCCAGTCAATCAAAGTTTCGGCAAAATACCTTTCACCTTTTCTATAATCGATTAATAGATTAGTTCGCAAATAACTGGCCGTGTTCATTCGAAGTCGATTATGCATCCATTTCTCAGTATTTAATTGTCTCATTCCTGCATCAATAAAAGGTACTCCTGTAGTACCTTTATACCACTTTTCCCATCCGTCATGATCATCTTCCCAATTAACATATTCGAATTTCAAATTCTGTGGTAAATTCATACTATTATGTGGTATGAAACTTAGAATGTGACGATAGAATTCTCGGAAACAAATCTCTCTTGTCCAGGACGCTATACCTTTATCTCCTGATTCTGAATCGAATGGTTGGTTCTTATTAGCCTTTCTAGCAGCAGATAATGCTTGTCTTGTTGATACGGCGCCTGAACTGAAATAGACTGACATACGAGAACTAGAGTCTTTGGCAGGATTAGATCTTGTTGCAGCATAATCCGATACTTTATCCGTAAGGAAATGATTCAGTCGATCCATTCCACCTTTATGACCTCTTGGCCATAATTTTCTTAACTTTTCCTTCTCCTCACCATCTAACGTTTGTTTTGATTCTGGCATGAAAGGGATTTCACAATCAAACAATTCTTTCAATTCATTCTTTGCGCTGTCATCATTCTTCGCCGGTGCAGGAACTGTATTCAATAATCCTGGCTCTTCTCTAATTCTTTCCAACCAAGCTTTATGATATGGAGTAAACACTTTATGAGGTCCACCACCTTTTGTCTTTAGTTCACCAGGTTTGATCACAGTCTGATCATGCTCGACCTCAAAATTTATTTTCTTATCTTTACAAATTTTCGCAAAGTCAACATCTCTTCTCAACTCGTCGACTTCATACTCCAAATTCGCAAATACATGACTGACGTTATACTTTTCGACAAAGTCTGACAACCTCTCTATCTTCTGGTCTCTTTCTGGCACTGTGATTATGTATAACGGAATATTTAACTCTTTCAATTCATCTCTCATATCTCTTAGAGTTTCCAGCATGAAATCCGCCCTTGCTGGACTCGTACCGTGCCAATCGAGATCTTTGGGAGAGTAGAGGAATAAAGTAATCAAGCGTCCTTTTTCATTTTCTTTCTTGGAAGATTCCAATAGTCGAGACGCGGAATATAGACCCGTGTTGTCGGTTACACGCAGGTCTTTTCCACGGAACCAGTGGAGGATATTTCGCGTCGAATCGGTCGCGAGAGAAGACGTTATCGATTCGAGTTCGGTCAGCGGATCGTGGGAATCGATTTCTCGCGCGCGTTTGGGTGTCGGGTGGGTGAGATAGGAATCGTCGGCTGGAGAAGGTGAGCGTGCGTGTTTTTTGGAATTGTCACCGTTTGGAATGGCTGAAGAAGACATGTTGTAAGATTTAGAGTATTGATATATAGAATGTAGATGTGGATAATTGCATTTTGTCACTGGACAGGAAATGACATTCTTGAGCACTGTTTGCGATTGTAATCGATAGAACGAGTGACGATGAAGCATTGAACGAAAACACAAAGCTAGAGTGTCAATACTACATACCACACAAATGGTGAATTTCATAGAAACGGGGTAATAGAAACGGTTATTTTTTAGAAATAAAATCAATTACGTCATGGTTCATCGTCAAGATGTCAGATCTGAGATCGATCGATCTACAGTCCGTGCGTAGTTCGTCCAACAACCAGATCTCAAAGTGTAAAATCAAATGCCATTCTCAAAAAATAATATTAGCACGTGAAATTATACAGTAAGTTACGTACACCAGGTAATAATACAATCTATCATTATTCATAACACATCAATGTCATCGTCATCAGGTAACCATCCATATTGACTATTATCACCTCTTAATTTATCAAGCACACCTCTTTGTATCATCTCACTCAAGCTCACCGGAGGAGGTCTTGGTCTTTCCTTGATCAATCCTGCCGCTACTTTCCTACTCATTTGAACTTCTCTCTCAAGCGTTTTCCCAATCCTTTCTAATATCCATTCCGTTTCTGATTTATAACTCATCAAAGGTGAATCAGAACCTAACCACGTCCAGACTTCTTTTTTAGGTTGGAGTTTGAATTTCGAAATCATAGATGTAGTACGTAACGCTTTTGGAACGAGATGTTGGTCTGATTGAGTCTCTGGATCGACGTTATCCATTAATTTGAGATAATATTCCCATTCTCGCCATGTATATTTCTTTGCAGGTGATGAGAATAAATCACGCATTAATGAACGTAATTCTCGTGCCAATACTACGTGATAGAAATGTAAATCTCTGGTGTTTCTAACGTGATGGTCAATTTTATCGGCTTCGGCCGCATATAAGCTTTCATCTTTCTCGATATGTAAAGCTAATCTTTCTGTGACATGATCGTATTCTTCTTCTTCATTTTCTTCTGCATTATCCATATTCTCTGCGGCTTCGTTTGATTCTGGTATTTCTCCAAGTATACCTGCAGGCATGAACCTTCTTTTAAAATCATCCGCTTTAAATTTATGTTTAAAAGTATGACGCATGACATGTTTGATTTGTGCTCGAAATCCTTCTTCTCCTGGTAATACAGTCAACGTTCCAAACCATATAGTAAGATCTCGAAAAGTAGCAACAACAGTATCACTCATATCACTGATTAAAATTGTCAAGGTAGGTACAGCTAACAAAGTCCAGAATACAAAAAAAGCCTTTCCCGAATTTGATTTTGGATAACTATCTCCATATCCAATTGTTGTTAAACAAGTATATGCAAAATACATTGCATCAAAATATGACCACTTTTGTGGAGCTTCTGATTTATAAAATACCAAAGCACCTATAAACCAAAGACCAAAAGCAGCAGAAGTAGAAAAAGCCAAAGCCAACCATTTTCTGTCTCTATCAGCATGGTCTTGAACTTTTCTCATCACTTCAAATTCAAGCTCACGTCTTTGATTTACATCAAGTGATCGATTATCAAATGTCATAGTGGTAAATCGACTGACATTTATTTCTTGACTAACCGGATCGATACTACGAATTGCTCTTAATCGTTTCTTTTCCATCATACGAGCTGATAATTTTGTTTTACCACGATCTAATATCAATGTACGTATAGAACTTATGACAAGACCGATGATAATTATACCACCGATAGCATAAAAGAATAAAAGTACTCGACCTGTATGTGTTGCGGGCGCAAAGTCCGATCCAAGTCCGATAGTCAGTAAAGTCAAATCAGCCCAGTAAAGAGCATCTAGAAACTCCCAACCCTCAACAGAACTATATATGACAGCACCAACCAATAAATAAGTAACAAATGCCATTGTTTGTAACATTAAAGTTCGTTGAGCAAGTGTTAATCTAAATCCATCTTTATAATGACCTTTCCAGTAACCCCAAACAGTCAAACACATTAATCCTGATATTACTATATATATTATTGCAGCTTGTATAGCGTAATAAAAGGCAGGTGTAAGTGCATGTCTACCTTTGGGAGCAGCAGGTGAATTAAAAGGTAAATGATATGTTGGAGAAGCAGCAAAAGCAGCAGTATCAGCAATGAGTAATAATCCAGCGAGTAGAAATCCAGACACAGATATAGGTTGGGCAATTTTAAATCTCAATCGGCGTGACATGTTGAGAAGTAAAGCAATATTGGCCACAGCACCACAAGCAAGCGATAACCCATTGATCGCCAATAACCATATAGGATCAGGTATCTTAGTCCCCGTCGCTTCATTTTCTCCAACAGGTATATATGTTCTCCATCCTCTTACTAATGCGCAAACACTAAAAGCATTCGCCAAAGGTCCAAAAGCACCAGCAATTAATGGACATCCTGTCGATGCAAACCACCACAAACTTGGATCTTTATAATCTGCTTGTTGTCGTTGAATGGCTTTTTTCTCCTTTTCCAAATCCGCTTTCCGCTCTCGATCAAGTCTTGCTAAATTGGATTCACCGTCGAGATCGCCATGCCTGACTTCTTTCTCTGCATCTTTTACCAACTTGATTGAACCGGGATCGTTCATCGCGTATGAAATGGTCTAATAATAACATAGGAGATGGTAGGATTATGTATGGATGAATACGAGAAGTTCGTACATTGCTTGGATACATTTCGACATAGGTTCCACCTGGCAAATCCGTACCAACAATTAGGGCTGTTTGAGTGTTGATTTGTTTCAGGTCATTTGCGCTGAAATGCAACTGTCAAATCTAGAATGACGTATGGTTCACGGGAACCTTTGCCCTGGCTTCACCAAATGCCACGATGCTAAACGGCATTATTCAAACTGACCTTTCTATTTTGGTCGTGTTATTTATTGTATATTTATAAGTATATAAGGATGCATTTCAGCGATCAAGCAATGCTCAATCGAAAGATTACATGTAATGAATTCAAATAATGTGAAAAATATCTAGTTTGACAGGGAACAAATTAGTGCACGGACCCGCAATAAATAATATCCATGATTACCTGCATAATCAAGTCTAATAACCACATGTCAGCACAATCGGTGTTTGAATTGAGACCAATTGCTCTTTTGTTATCCATCCCTGTCAATGCATGTCATCTACGTAGATGCAAAGCAATGACCTGTGATAAGTTTTCACCCCTTTTTCATAACAATGCTGTAATTTCACTTTCCACGACTTCACTTCACATTTGACAGCTTGATTAGTAATGATTGGAGCTTTTTGATCACGCAATCCCTCATTGACGATCACCCACAATTCACACCGCTATATCTGCTCGATTTTACCTTTCAAATTTCTTTCTTTTCTTTTCTTTTCTTCCTTCATCTCATCTTTTTTTCTTTAGCACTTTTTAAAGTGCAGTCTATGGATAATCCTTTCAGCTGAATCATTCAGTTGTTTGTTATTCATTCATTCATCGACCATACTACTCAGTCTCTTTTCACCGTCATCACAAATATTCTTGTGATTCCTTCACGTATCATTCATCTCTTTGACATTCATCAAATTTTCAGAGATATTTGTAAGTTGTATTGACTACCATTGATTAGTTTGTTTCGTACAGATGGCTGACAATGACTTTCTTGTAGACTAGACTTCACCATCCATCGCTCCTTATGTCTACCTCGGACACTAATGAGGCTCCTGCAGCTTGGAAAGAAGTAACAGCCACAACATCCGGCTTCGAAAACCTTTCCATTCGTAATGAGGTTTTTCCTCTTGGTGATGCTGAGATAGAAAAGCAGTTATTTGCCCCACGTGGAAAGGGTGCTGGTGAGAATTTAGTGGCCCTCGAATTGGAAATAAAATGTGAAGGTCCAGACAGAAAGCCTGCCATACAAGATGTACGTCCTCATTCAACACCACTTATCCATTATTGCTGACTAAAAAACCACAGTTCGCACACAGTGGATTGAACCCTCTTATACTAGATAACATGGCCAAAAGTGGATTTCAAAGACCAACAGCTATTCAAGGGTTTTGTATCCCAAACATTCTTGCGGGCAAAGATATTGTTGCTGTTGCTCAAACAGGATCTGGTAAAACAGCCGCATATCTTGCACCATCAATCTCTACCCTCATTGACAAGGTTGCAAAGATTTCTGGTCCTCGTATCGATACAACTATTGCTGGATATGATCCAGACAAGCACAAAGTACGTGCTGAACCACTTATCTTAGTCGTGTGTCCTACACGGGAGCTTGCCCTCCAAATCTTCCACGAAGCACGGCGTTTAAGTTACCGCTCCTCTTTCCGTTTAGCAACAGCTTATGGAGGGATTCCGTTGAAGATGAACCTTCAACAACTTGGCAAAGGATGTGACATCCTTATTGGAACTCCTGGCAGACTTGCCGACTTACTGGATCGTCCCGAAATCTTATCTATGCAGCGAGTTAAATATACAATTATAGATGAAGCAGATGAGATGTTAACTAGTCAGAGTTATGTAGACGCTTTGAGTAAAATCCTGGAGGGTGGTGGTAAGTAGGATTGTAATATACACTCAGACGACTTTATTGACATGTATATTTAGATTCAAACGAAGACGCGGACCATCATTATCTCATGTTTAGTGCAACCTTTCCAAAAGAAGCAAGAAGTTTAGCTCGCCAATATCTTCAACAAGACCATGTTGTTGCTCGTGTCGGTCGTGCAGGATCTACACATAAGAATGTCACACAGAAGTTCATTCAGACTGGACGACACGAAAAAGACCAAGTTATACTAAAGATCTTAGAAGACATGGAACCAAAATCAACCCTCATTTTCTGCAACAACACGCCTGGAGTAGCTCGTGTGGATGATCTTCTATTCAAAGCAGGATATCCGACAATGTTTCTCCATGGTCAACGTCCTCAACACGAACGTGAAGATATTCTGTAAGTCTCCAATCATGTTCATTAAATCATCTACTGACATGCTCATAGCCGCAATTTTCATCTTAAGAAACATTTGATTCTCATTACTACATCACTCACTGCTCGTGGAATTGACTTTGCTGATGTCGCGACTGTAATCAATTTCGACCTCCCATCTACTGAATTTGGTGGTATCCAGGAATATGTCCATCGTATCGGTCGTACGGGGAGAATTGGTCATAAAGGAAATGCTATCTCCATCTATAATCCTGATACTGACGAGAGTATTGCTCAAGATTTAGTCAATTTGCTTATCGAAGCTGATCAGGATGTACCTGAATTTTTATCTCATCTCAAGCCAGATGATGGGAACTTACAATTTAACGATGATACTGATGAAGAAGATGAGAATGGTGATCAAGGTATTGGTGGTTGGGGTTCTAAACCTGCCGATACTACTGAAGGAAATGATGGATGGGGAAGTGGAAGTGCAGAGAAAGTTGGCACGGGAGCTGAGAAGACTGATGAAACCAACAATGAATCCTGGGGAAGTGGTGCTGGAAAGGATACTTCCAACGCAGGATGGTAGATTTTGACAATCTTGGTATGCTAATTAGCAATTAACCAATACCAAATAGAATTTGTTTGATGGAAAATATTGACTTGATGATCAATATGAAGAGGTAGTAATATTACATGCAAATTGTCAAAAATATATAGGAAAAAATACATGAATTTCTTGCTTTAAAGTATGCTATGTCATGATGTCGTTAAATATCTACAATGAATGGTCAAGTATTAGTTGTTTTGAATATGTCGGACATATCAGCAGAGACAAGAGTATTCTTCCTCGCTCTCTTCTTCAATACATTCTCAATAAATGCTTCTCCTGCTTTGTATGAACTTCTAACAAGTGGGCCACTTGCACAATATAAAAATCCAAGGTCCAAAGCTCTTTTCCGCCACGTTTCAAATACTTCTGGCGTGATGTATTCTTCTACTTTCATGTGTCGTTTTGTAGGTCTCATATACTGTCCAAAAGTGATTACATCAACATCTACTTTTCTCAATTCTAGGAATATTATTAGTAGAAGATACTTTTGATATAGTATCTATATCTCACCTTTTAATGCATCCCATATCTGATCATCCTTTTCACCAAGTCCGAGCATCATACTTGTCTTTGTAATCAAACCCTCTTTACTACTTTTTGCTTTTTCCAAAACCTTTAAACTCTGACGAAACGTCGCTCTTCGATCTCTTACAAAAGGCGTCAATTCCTCCACAGTCTCTACGTTATGAGCATAAACATCCAACCCACTCTTTGCCACAATCTCCACCATATTCAAATCTCCCGCAAAATCCCCCGTTAGTGCCTCGACCAACATGGCCGGCGCCTTTTGTTTAATCTTGATGATTGTCTGAGCGAAATGCCTCGCGCCGCCATCTGCTAAATCATCTCGATCGACGGACGTCAACACGACATATCCCAGTCCCCAGCGCGACAACGCCTCGGCTGTATTCTCTGGTTCGTGGGGATCAAGTGCCGGAGGAGCCTTTGACGTCTTTACAGAGCAGAATCTACATCCTCGCGTGCACGTGTCGCCCATTAACATGATCGTAGCAGTCGCGGCGGATTTGTCGCTTCCGCCCCAGCAGTCGGAAATGTTGGGACAGCGGGCTTCTTCGCATACAGTGTGGAGGTTCAAGCCTCGGAGATCTTGCTTTATACGTTTGAAGTTGTCATTGGTAGGAATCGGTGTTCGGAGCCAAGAAGGCAGACGTGTATGAGACGATCCATTGGGAAGTGTGGTTGTCTGGAGAAGTGATGGGGAGAGTGATGGTGGAGGAGAGGTGACGAAATCTGAAAATGCTGGTCCGGTGTTTAGGCGATCGCTGAATGTGGTTTCTTTTCGTTTCGAATGTCTAGGGGAAGTGTCAATCGTTGTGGCGAATTTTCGATTACGGATTCGTTGGAAGATGGGAGGTTGAGTTTGATCTATGACTGACAAAAGATTTCGACAGCCAGCTGGTCGTAACTTAGCCATATTTGTAGATACAACGCTTAAGCGCCACCGATGGCCAGGATAGGTATCGTGGTATGTCGGTAATACTATTTTGCTTAACTCGAAAGCACGTGACTGAATAAATCCAGAAAATGTCAGATCTCCGCTTCTCCACAAACTAAAATGCAATAGAGTTTGGAATTAGTGATCCTCAGACAATTCATTTTGTAGGTTGCTAAGCATGATCATGTTCAGCTTTGGCGCGAAACTATAAGAAAAACCCAGGATCGAACATGGCTCGTACCTTCAAGTCATCGGAACCATTCTCCCGCGCCTGTAGAATTGAGCGGGTCGTAATGTCATCAAAAGTTACAAGTCATGGCTGAATTGTAATCTTAGCACAATTTCGCATGTTATATATCTAGTATTGGAATAATGTTGAACTTTGTCGAGACTTGTCTCAATTCTGTATGAATATGAATGATGCTCTTATGGAAGACAAACCAAACGTACAAAGTGCTGTTCAAGATAAGCAAGCAGGATATCCAGTCACAGTATCTCAGTACGGTGTTGCAAGCCCGCTTGACATCGAGCAACTCCCCCTCCCAATAAATCCCCTGAAATGTACAAAGGACAAGGCTCAAAGTCGACCTGGCAATGATAAGGTCGATCATGATAAAACTAAACAGGATGACAGAACCAAGGCATTAAGTAATCGACCATGGACTGGAAAGTCGACGGAAGATGTCATGAACGAGACTGTCATAAAAACGGGATTAGTCGATAAACCTATAACTAGTAATCTTAATGAAATGAACATTGGTCGACCTCTAATATGGCCAAATTTAAAATCCAAAGAAGGTATTTCTACTCTTTCTGCAGTATTTGTACAAGCAATGGAAAAGAGACAGTCATCCGGACGTTATAATACTCCTTCAACGTTCAAGCCTCCTCCGAGAGTGACTTTGACCGACACAAAGAGAGAATCATGGTTACGTGATCTGTCGGATCCGTCAGTACCTCTCCGTAAACTCAGCCGCACTATACCACACGGAATCAGAGGTAAAACACTTCTAGAACAATGCATAGACAAGAACATACGAGTTGATCGTGCCGTATGGTTGATTCAATGTGTCGGAGCGAACGAGATTCGTGCGTTTCGAAGAAAAGGTTCTGCCACGGGTGTTTCGAGTTCGGGCGAGTCGAGATGGGTTCAGGAATGGACATCTTGTGTCGAACAAATGATTTATGCAGTCATTCAGGACCATCAGAACATCAATTATAGCATTCGACTGAAATATATTTTGGCCATTTCAAGCAAACTATTTTACTTACGCTTGCTGGATCGAGATCGCTTTCTAGATTGGATACTCCTGACCTTGCATACTCTGTCGACTACGAAACAATCCACAACGGCACTGATCATCATCGTCAAGATGTTTTGGAAACCGCTGATATCTATACAGCAACGCTCGCGTCGTCTTGTCGAATCTTTGTTGCCGATCCTGAAAGATTGTACCGGATCGGCATCAATAGTAGCATATGCTGATGATATTTTTCAACTGCTCAAAAGACTATTATCACACCGACCAACCTGCTTTACAAGCTTAAAGTGCTGGCATGAATTGTATCCTGTCTTGATGAATTACAGTGTTCGACGAGATGACGTAGAAATCATAACTATTTTAAAATCAATTCATCAGCGATATACGCTTGTGAATAGCTCTCCTGAGGAAGCGCGAAGACTTTCTCGATCTCCGCGTTGTATATTATTCGAGAGACTTGACAACCTTGACGGATCTGCAGATCTAACAGGAGTCCTCCATGATATTGATAAATTGCCACTTGACAATTCTCAAATAATATGTGTGCTATATGATTGGGCTGTATCCTCGTATAGAAACGGTTGTTCAAGACGTTATCTGGTCATTAATTTAATGCATAAACTAGCTATTCCAAAGGAGATATTCGAGGAAACTATATTACAGCTTCTGGCTAAGCATTATTCGAATTCTACAGAATCAAGATCATCACCGGATATGCTTATATACGAGTTTGTACGTTCTGATATGTTTAACTATTCTCGTTATCTCTCCTGGTTGATATCCTCTGGATATTTAGCGCGTATAGATGATTCTGAACGATTTTCATTGATATTCACAATACCAAATGAAGTTCTGAATCCTGCAACGGCGGGCCTTTGCCGTTCAATTGCAGGTCGTATAAATCCCTCGCGACACTTGGATATGAGCTCTACATTTCTTGAAGAATTCACTGCTTCTTTGCTCGACAATTGCGAGGATTTGATGGTCGAGACAGATTATACTGTAATCTTCAACCGTTCGGAGCTTTCTGCTAGACTAGCTTGTATTAACTATGCCTTGACACGAATTAGAGGAGATGTACAATCATCAAAACCAAATCTTTCAACACACTCTTTCTGCATTCTTCGCTCTTGTATAGAGGGGACAACTGATTTACGCTTATTGATTGATCTCTTTGATCTCTTTGACGCTGCTGCCAGTCTTGAGCATCTCAGTGCTTTCATTGATACTATAAGAGCTCATCGCCGTAGTTTCGATGCTATCGGAGTATTACAGTCTTTGACTGAACGAGCCATCATTGCATATAATAAAATACGGTGTGGGTTCCAATTCGAACGGCAACTTCTACGCTCTCTACTCATGCTCTGTCAATGTCAAACGTCATTCACTGACTTCATCAATGCTCTGGAAGGCGAGATTTTGGTAAACGACCAATCGATGCAAGCATTTTGTTCTCCCGCATCAGATAGTGCGATTAACATTGAGTCTCAGTCCACAGACGAGCATAATACCGTTGACCAGATTCTTTCGAGTGGTAATGTCATGGATGAAGGAATGTTTCATCAAATATTCCAAAGAATTCTGAGGGAAATAGAGAGTATCGGTTCATGTGAGCTTAATCATATCGGTACAGCAGGTCGATGGTTTACAAAGCTAAGAAAGTTTGATGAGTCCTTATTTGACACACACACTACTACAACATTTGATCAGTTATTAGAGAGTGGTGATCAGTCAGCTGTTAGTAATTTCTTAGTAGCTCTATCAATACACGAAGCTTTGGAGACTGGGAGAATGGTTGAAATACTGAATTTGTCGTTTGATAATTTGTCAGAAGGACCTGCCCCAACCAAGTCTAGGGCTGCTGGAATGCTGCTTAGTATATGGTTATGCGACGATGGTGTCGATCATCACTATCAATCTGAAATTTATAGATTTCGTCTTGCACGTTATACCATACAAACGGATCATTCTACATGGATTTTGAAATTGTTTCAGTATTGCATGACTGATCAGACAAATGTGAACGATATTGTCACGTCAGATAACTATATTAGTTGGTTAAGAAATGCATATCTTGTCAATCGACCGAACTTTTCGAAATCTATCGATGAATGCTCGCCGCATAGCCTTTCCCTGGTAGGAGCAATGGCTGGCTTTAATGGGACTACTAATAGAACTACAACGAAGGAACTTTTGTATGATATAATTATGCAAGAGGATGAGCTACGCATACCTTTTGTACAACTCTATCTTGACACAATCACAAAATTGGACAGAAGTGATAAATTGACACAAGCTCTCTTTGAAGGATTTAGTTCAAGTATTAATTCGGACAGTCGGCTATGGCTACAGTTGTTACAACATGTCCCTGTCAAAGTGTCGGGCTTGTTGTACCATGAAGTTTGTGAAAACATCATCAAAAGTGTTGAAGAGTGGATCGAGTCTGATAAAGAGATTGAAAGTACTCATGATATTACCAGGTTACTACAAGTCGCTGCGTGTACTGCTGTAAGCGACATTGAAAGGTCAAGTCAGTTGATCAATCTCATCTACAATTTACTCAAACGTATATTAACGGAATTTACATCTGTTACTGTCGGAAGAGCGCTAGAAGATGTGACAACGAGGTATGGTACTTCTTATCCTTTATAAAACCACACATTCACTGATGACATGCAGTATCACTAGTTCGATACATTTATCATTGATTTCTTATAACGCACAGGCCGAACATGTTTCTGCCTTGAGTCGGTCAATACAAAATTTGACTGATCTTATCTTAACCCTTAGGGCGTCACTACCATCACAATCTTCTCTAGTGGTGATGCTTGAAGATGCAGCAAGTCATTTCACTCGAGCCATGTCAAAAGATACCCTTAACAATATCTATCAGAGGTTATCCGAGACAACAAAACAGGATAACAAAGTAAGGTATATTCTAGGTATAGAACCTATATCGCAGCATGAGAATTGGGTCATCATGTCTCGATCTACTTCAAAGAACAGTGGGACCGAATCATCACCTCCCGGCCCCCAATCTCCCCGTCTCAATTCTACATCTCGTGTCGTGACAAATCATCAAGATATCAAATATACGAAGTACAATATTCGATATTGGGAAATGATGCAAGACTCGACACCGAATCCTAACATCAATGACTCTGCGATTAATTTGCAATTATTCTCCGCGAGAAAAGTCTTGTAATTTCATCATTATCATTACATATTGTACATATAACTAGACTAGACTTGTAATATTCTTAATGACCATTTGCTTCGACTCTCCAGAACCATTCCAAGACTTCTAACCCTTCATTTCTTTCCTTTTTCATGTTCGGTTTATCACTAGTATTTCCCACCCTTTCATCTCCACCTTCTATCGTCGTTTCAACATCCTTTGATCCATGCTTCATACACCTCCTACAACACGACCCAAGATCAAAGACCTTTTTGATCGTCGTGCACATTCCCCTTTTCGCTCTTTTCTCTCCACCCCCGTTAGGAAGTTCGGTAGTCCTCTGCCTCTGCTCACCCTCTCTCTCTGACTTGTCTTCGTTCCCAAGAGACGATCGTCTCGCGACTCGCATCGCCTCTGCTCGTACACGTCCAAACAAGGATTCTTTACGTCTAAAACGATGCACAGACGGCGGAGGAGATCGGTTCGTAACGCGCAGGTGGGATAGTAAATACCTCGCGTCTTCGTCGAGGGAAGAGACGTCGCTTTCGGACGTCGTGGGGGAAAGACGGGGTGAGTAGGTGATGTACTGCGAGACGAAAGTTGCTCTAGACGTTGTATGACGAGGCATGGTAGAAAACAGTACTGTATATGCAAGGACTAGCGTCGAGATGTACTTCTCGAGAATAGATGGTATTAAAATATGAGGTGGATAGTATGTAGAGAAGTGTGGTAATGCAATGGGAATATATTTGAGAGGGAAATATGCCAGGATGAGTTATAGAAGGGGTGTTTTATACTTGTGTAATGTCTAGCTAAGACATGGCTCACCGACTGATATAGACATGACTTACCATCTAATAAGGACATAACTTACTAAATAATGAGGATATATATCTACCAATCGCCTTAAAAAATGCATCGTGCGATACATAAGTAAGACATGAAAAAAAAGACACATGATTATAGTCAATATATTATTTACTCACATACTTTCATCACCATGACTACCGACAAATAATTCATCCGAAAGACTTTCCATTCTCACCACCTCTTCCACTCCCTCCAACAATCCCGCAAAATCATCCACAAACGCCCGTGCTACATCATTCGTATCGACATTCCCCACGCCCTCTCTTTCAAAACTCGTCATGACCTTCCCATCCATTCCACACGCTTTGATCCTCCTGAACCAGCCCAGGTCTGTCGAGACATTAACCCCGACTCCATGGCTTGTGATTCCTCTTCTGAGATGGACGCCCAGCGCGGCTATCTTTCTCTGTTCGTGAGCGGCAGTAGTCGTCCATACGCCGCTCATATCGCTGTTTTTAACCCCGTGGTCTTCATTCGTGTGGTCGGTCCATGAAGATGTGGAAATCCCCCATCGACGACATGTTTTTATAGTGGCTTGTTCTAAAATCTCGACGAATCGTCGCACTCCGAGGTTGGAATGCGCTTTCAGGTCGATGATGCAGTAGGCGACGATCTGGCCGGGTCCGTGGAACGTAGTCTGACCTCCTCTTTTTGCTGGGTGGAAATCCGCATGACCGAGGATAGAATCATGGGTTAATTCTTTAATAAATGACTCATTTTCAAAAGAAGAAACATGTTCTCTTCGTCCGGTTGTATATGTTGGTGTGAATTGACATGTTATTACTACTGGATCTGGTCTAGATATATGCGCATGTTTATTATTATCGTCATTATTATAATCATGACTTGGTCGCAAGGAGATGATTCTTTTATAATTCAACTGTTTCTGAACAAAGGATTCTTGAATTTGTGATGTACGTATATATGATGTTAGTCCCGGAAGATGAAGCCATTGAAGTTTCATAGATCATTGACAATATATTCACATTTGATCATCAACATTTACTCAAAAAAGTGGATAGTAGTCTGCTTGATTATGTGGTGGACAGCTTCACATCTCCACGTGACATATAACCAAGTTAATCATCATCAATTTAATTATACTATTCTGAAAAGCTACAAAACTAGAATATTATTGGTATTAATATGACTCGAGATTGTCATAAAAAGCGACATCAAACATTATTAGAAGGTCCAGGAATACCAGAAGGGTTGATATTCCCAAAATTGGATATACCAGGAGGAATAGTAGTAGAAGGCATGACGACAGAAGTAGGACTGTTTAGTTTTCCCTAATAACCATTCATAGTCCCACGATTGCTTTGTCTACTCAATTCTCTATCTGCACTTGGACTGATTGGTCTATATAGCAAATTAGCATTATATCGTGGTGATTAATAAATCGTATAAAACTACCTCGAACCTTGTGCTGCACTACTTTCTTTCAATGCCAATAATTGTTTAGCTCTGAATAATTCATAATGAACAGCACTTGTAGTCTCGATAAGATCTTGCAAATGTGTTCTAATCAAAAAGTTACGAAGATATACAAACTCGCATTGATTTTCGTCTTCAATGTTAATGACTCCGAATCGAGTTTGACGGCCTCTTACCGCTCTTCCGTTTACATTGAGCGTCTTTTCGCTTCCAATAATAGCAAAAGGCATAATTGCCTGGAAATTCAAGTCAGCAAATGGATGACAACGACATATTGTAGAGAACATACCCTAATCTGCGTGTTAATGGCAATTTCTTCATTATCCGACATAGGACTATCATATGGAAATAGTCTAATATTATGAAATGCAAATTCTTCCCTTATACGATCTTTAAACATTTGTCGTTCTTCCAAAGTTAGACCATCAGATTTTGCAATAACCGGAACGACATTGACAATCTCGCATAATTTCTTGAGAACTACAATATCAATCGGTTTAAGTGTATGACCTGTAGGATCAATAAAGTATATGCAGCAATGAACACGTGAATCTTCAATAATACTCTCTCGGTTTGCCGTCAATTCTTTACGAAGAAAAGCAGAGTATTGATCTTTGATATACTTGACAATAGGATCCCAGCAGCGATCGTTGTTAACAAGATCTCCAAAACCAGGAGTATCAACCACATTTAATCTTAGACGTATTCCATTTTCTTCAAGCACTTGTTGACTGACATTGATTTCTGTCGTGCTTCTTACAGGTTCATTGGGAGTTTGACGGCCTTTTGTATCAACCAAATGTGATGCAAAGACTGTGTTGACAAGCGTAGATTTTCCCAATCCAGTTTGTCCTTTTGAATCATTCGATTAGAATCGACTCTAGAATACAGCACTGTTTTAGGTAAACTCACCGACACACATGACATTAAATTGGAAACCCTTTTTGATCTGTTTCCTCTCAATTTGTTGTGTAATTGTATCGAAACCGACATGGCTTTTTGGAATGATTGTCTGCACCGAAGGTTGTTGTTGTTGTTGTAGTTGTTGTTGTTGCTGTTGCTGTTGCTGTTGCTGTTGATAAGCTACAGTAGCCATGATGTTACACAGAGTACTCTCTTGAACCTGATAATGCTGACTTGAATGACTCGAATGGACGGAATGAAAAGAAGATATTATACACTGGAGAGTTAATCAAAGCATATGTACCGTAATGCGGAGGTCAAATAATTGGAAGGCTCATTTCAGAACTGGTCCTCGGAACTACGGCCCGTGCACCAACCAAATTAATTCCTGATTGTTGCATTGCACGAAAGCGCAAACTCACAAAATCATATCCTCAATATCATCAACTGTTCAAATGGCAAGCATACATTTAGGTCTCTCACGAGCATTGTTCAGCATAAGACCTACTTATATCCCACGAATTTTACCCTTTTATCAATTACAAGATATTCTAATTCGACCAATTTCAATTGCTTTACCATGGTCAATTTCAGATATTTGGGAATCTATATTAAAGGCAGTACCAAAGAAAAAGTCATCCTATAGCAAGAAAAGATCTCGACAAATGGCTGGAAAAGCATTAAAAGATGTCACGGCTTTGAATACATGTTCAAGTTGTGGACAAACAAAAAGAGCACATGTTGTTTGTCCTTCTTGTCTTGCAGGTGTGTAAATGATGATGATGTGATATAGGGAGCAAGTCTAACAATTATTCTAGCTGTTCACAAGGTCACCAAGGGGTTATCCAATGTTCCAGCTCCTCCTTGAATGATTGTTCGGAATGATATAGAAATTAGAGATTCTGATCACTATTGACATGTTTACCAAATCTCGAGCAAAAGTGTGAATGAATAGACAGTGGGATGCGAGATTTCTCATTAGACTTCGAAGGACACCAGAACGGGATTCACTGTGTCATCGCAGATTATCGTCAAGTAGTTGGATCCAAGACCAGGAGGTTTTGTCATCCAAAAAAACAAATATGCGGTCGTTGAGAATAACCGCTACAAGATCTTCCCAAGGCAATAATTCTCAGTGAAAAACAGTCCAGCTCACCCTGGCTAAGCAAAAATTAATGGAAGAGAAAAAAAAGGGTTGGTCAAAAGAAAGTGCCGTTGAGTCAAATATGGCCGATAAGGCATGACGTGGTGGCTCACCAAGACACTTGGATAGATATATGCAGTGTGTATTTTAGTAGCAGCACAGATAAAATCATACTAGTATGTAATGTATAACTATGTATATATTTATAGCGTAATCAATCTCCACATGTTGAAAACTTGACGCATGCTTGGTAAACGGTTGCGTAATACTATCTTGACATACTTTTCAAAGGGTGAACCTCTGTCTTTCACAACCCCTCTTCATACGCTCCTTTCTATCATTGATCAAGTATACAAAAGGTCTTTCATATGCGAATAAAATAAACCTTGTTCATCATCAGACTCGAAACCATGACATAGACACGTACTCGATGCTGATCCGGTAAAGGCAGATGGAAATGTCAATGCACAATATATTTACGAGGCAGAGATGCCGTTTCCCATTCCGATGGATCATTCAAGTATATGTCCTATGCTTGATATGGTCATCCATGGTAACTGCAGAAGCAGCAAAGAGTGCTGCGGATTACTACGTTACACATCTTCCAGGAGCACCATTACCTTTATTAAAAATGCATGCCGGGTATATACCAATCCCACCGCCCAAATCTGTATTCCTCGTACTAATCTGAACACCTTGATAGACTGATAGAAATCACACCCGAACACAACGGCCATTTGTTCTTCTGGCACTTTGCAAATCGACAAATCAACGGCAACAAAACAAGAACAATCTTATGGCTCAACGGTGGTCCGGGCTGTACATCCCTCGAAGGAGCTCTTATGGAATTAGGTCCATACAGACCAACAAAAGACGGGAAATTGGAACGATTAACAAACGGATCGTGGGATGAGTTTGCGAATTTGTTATTCGTCGATCAACCGGTAGGAACGGGGTATAGTTATGTCAGTACGGATAGTTATGTTCATGAATTGACAGAGGCGGCGGATCAGTTGGTCATCTTTTTGGAAAAGTTTATGGAGATATTTCCAGAATATCTAGATACAGAGGTGAATTATCTTCAACTCTCATGATAAGAAAAGGGTATGTGATGTTGATGATTGTTAATAGTTATATATCGCTGGAGAATCATATGCTGGCCAATACATTCCTTATGTAGGAAAAGCTATTCTTGACAGAAATGAAAAAACAGAAACGAAATGGACATTGGGTGGTTTAATGATTGGAAATGGATGGTTGTCTGTACCAGAACAATATGCATCGTATTTACCTTTTGCGTTGCAGTCCGGAGTTGCAAAAGAGGGAAGTAAATTAGCACTAGATCTAGAAAGGTTAACTGTCAGGTGTATAGAAGAATTGAAGAAACCAGGAGCAGGCGCGAAAGTGCAAGTAGCTCATTGCGATCAAATTCTCAATACAATAACATCTGCATCTAGTGATGATGCACGATATCCAGCAGGTTGTATCAACATTTATGACGTTAGATTAAGCGATTCCGCCCCTGCATGTGGTATGAATTGGCCAGAAGTCGCACCTTGGACAGGACCGTATCTGAAAAGAGACGACGTTATGGATGCACTTCACGTTCCTCGGAATATAGCTCCTGGATGGAAAGAATGTAACGACCAAGTTGGTTACGAACTCCGCAATCAAAACTCAAAATCTTCCATTACTTTATTTCCAGAATTACTATCGAAACAAGTCCGTATTTTGTTATATTCTGGTGACAAGGATTTGATATGTAATCACCTCGGAACCGAACATTTGATTTCAAACATTAGATATAACGGAGGGATAGGGATTACCAAAGAGAATGGAGACCAAGTCGATAGATTAGATTGGTTATATGAAGGGGTCAAAGCAGGGTTTTGGCAGACTTCTCGGAATTTGACATATGTCTTGTATCATAATGCAAGTCATATGGTACCATGGGACTTTCCAGACAGGACACTAGACATGTTGAATCGTTTCATCGGGATTGATTATAGTCTAGTATCTACCTCTCAAATCCCAGATTCTACAATCGGCGGTATACCTCTATATGGATCCGCGGGAGGGGATGAAGATAGCATGCCCAAACGTCCTTCTCTAACCGACAGCGATAACCCACATGGCGAAGAAAAGGAAAAAGAACGGATGAAAGAAGTCGAAAGAAAAGCATATTATAAATCCGGACAGATTATGATCTTCATCTTTATCATAGCAGGAGTATGTTTTGGGATATGGATATACCGGAAACGAAAACGAGATTCTAGAAGAGGAGTTTATTCGACTCTAAACAATGATGTATCTCCTGATGAAAGACGGAGTGGGAGATTGAATAATCTAGGACTGTTTAATCAACAAGCAACGGTGTCAAAAGATATCGAAGCTGCAGACTTTGACGAAGCAGAGTTGGATAATTTAGATCTAGGCGGCAGGAAACGTAATGCGAGATATGATGACCATAATAATGCAGATGATAGTTTTCACGTCGGAGAAGATAGTGATAACGACAGTGACGATGTGAAACCAAATGCATCTAATAAAATGAACGGTAATGCTGGGAATAAAACCAAATAGAATAAAATTCACCATATACGTTGTTTTTGGCCATTTAAATCTTTATTACATTACACCTAATTTCAATCTAAAATGTGACGAAATGGTCATTACCGCTTTTTAGCTCCCGCTCGAGGTTTACATTCATCGCCTTGTACAGGATGTAACATGATTTTGTTAGGTAATTGTTGATTATTATAAGCGTAACCTTTACTCCAATCATAAGACACTGCATACGCAAATATCGTGCCTTGGCTGTTAAAGTCTGTGGCAGAAATTGTTCCTCCGACTTCGGGATATCCTTTTAATCGATGTTTAGCATCTTTATCCCAAAAGTGAAACGTCCCATCACTTCCAGCAGTACTGAAAGTTCCATGTTGTGGATGAAAGGAAATAGCATTGACGCTAAAAACATTCGCCGTGTCTCGTTGGTTCGGAACGTTTGAACGATGACATTTGAAACTGAAATTCGATGACGAGTCTTTATCTTCGACATATTGTATCGCACAACGACCTTCTATACTTCCTATAGCAAAGCCAGTCGCGTCTTGGAATGCAGATACGCATCTAGTCTGCCATTTTAGCGGAGATTGCATCTGTTTGTAGAATTTACCAGGTTCGTTGAGGTTGATGACGTTGATCCATCGATCTGCAGTCGCTACTACGAGCATTTGATCCCGCACACTCATGGAATATATCCGTTCTTGACACTCTAGAGTCGCCGCGGGGGATTGTTGTCGTAAATCCCAGTATTTTATTTTCTTGTCCCATGATCCAGTGACTAACATTTGATTTCCTCCTGCTACTATTCCCTGTACACATCGGATAGGTTCATCATGTGCGGCTACTTGTTGTGCGGTAGTAGCGTTGGCGCCCAAGTCAAGCATTCGAGCTGCTTTGTCTGCACCCGCTCCAAATACTTTTGTTCCATCCTATTTTCCATTAATATTTGTTATGTGTCAAAGATTGATGATGGTATATACCTTTGACCAACAACACGATAACACAGGACCTTCATGTTCAAATAACGCTTTGCCCTGACTATTTCCCTGTCCGTCAATTTCATATATTCGTACTTTTTTATCCCATGACGAAACGGCAAGGAAGTCTCGTTGTGGGTTGAATGATATGTCGGAGATTGAATCTTCGGGTGGATTGGATAGAGCTACATCTTTTGATAAATCGCCTTGCGTAGTATTTGTCGCAGTAGCTGCTGCATTACTCGTGTTCGTTCCGAAAAGACCAGACATCTTGTCGCAATTCCTTTATACAAGGATTGTAAGCCAGATGGCCAACTACAACTAATTATCGCAAGACGTTGTTGGCAATCTCATGATAAAGGGTGATTAAAGACTGATTGCTGTCAAGTGAATGTTTTGGGAAAGACCTCTAATGTATTCCTTTTTAATCATTAAAAGTCACATACAAAGATTCATTGACACTTTTCGGAAACACGGCCCGCAAACTCCGACCTTGCTTGAACTCAATCAACGAACTGACCGGCAGATTCTCGGCTTGAATCTACAAGCTTCTTTACAACCAATTTTTTTCCTTCTCTATTTTGATCTTTCTCTTTCAATCAACTTCTTGCTCAAAGAATCGCATTCGAGGCTTACAAACAGAACTTTCTATTCGATCGTTCAATAGATACATACTGCCTTGGGAGAAAGTCCCCGGACAATCCTACACCGATCTCACAATCGGTTGTTGACCAACCCTGATTTACAAAATGCCAGGGTTTAATAAATTAAGGCTGCAATAGCTACCGCCATAGAAGCGAGATTCATTTCTACAATTCGGTGCATTTTGTTTTATCATCCCTATTGATGCTTCTTGTCTTTTTTTCTCTTGTTTGTTGTATTTCGACTCATTCCGTTTGTTACCGTTTGTACTCTTTTACACGATACTGGTTGTCTTAATAAGTGATGGATTTTGGTAGGGAGATGGTGACGAGGATAAGAGTCTCTATCTTTATATAGACTACTGAAAACTTCTAGCTTGTTATTGATGCCAATGTTTTGTCAAGGAGGAGGTGATACGGATGTAAAAGAATCGGAGTAGACGACAGAGAATACATGGAAGATATGAAGTTTGATAGGAGAAATTCCTTCGTCAAAGTCGATAGTTATGCGATTGCCTTGTTCTTATTCTATTTGAAATATTAATAGTGTATCAAAAGGGTAACTCGATGGGGCTTATTCTTGAGGCAAGAAGTCTATTCATTTTTTTTGGGTCTGTGGAAGATAAACATGATGTTTGTGCTTCTTACATTCGGTCAAACGAATCAGATCAAGTTGCGTATAATTTCCCAATGCATTAAATGGGAAATATATAATATAAAAGTTCAGGTGATGATAAGGATATAGAGTCAAGCACTGAATAGTATAGTTGAAAGGGCATTCTTCACTGCGTGTCCTTTTGATTTTACAACTCATTGATGCTACACCATTCCTACGACGGTATCTGATGGACGATATAATATATATCTTTATTAATTCACGTAATTATCATATACATATGATTGAAAAATATAATACATGTGGAATTGTTGTTCTTATTTTGAAAGTCATACTCAATACATGTTCCATGGTGTGATATCGAAAGTTGCTTTTGTAGCGCTGATCGTGTATATTTCTCACTATATAGTGTGGAAATATCAAGCCTTTTTCTTCTTTCTATTTTTACTATCATTCTCCTTTTCTTCCTCCGCTCCTTCTTCAAGCAAAGGATTTACTTCAAGCATAGTATCCTCCATTTCAAGACCAGTATATGAAGCTGCATTATTTCGAGAATTAATTTCATTTTGTTCCTTTGCCCATGCTTTCCATTTCTCGTATTCGACATCTTCATGAGCCATTCCAACATCAGTCAAACGAGGTCCGAATTCGGCTCCTGTGAATAATGCTTCTTCTCTTGATATTCGCCTTTCTATTTCTCCTTGCTCTCTTAATTTATAGAATTCCCGTCTAGCGTTATCATAAGCTTGATTTTTACTCATGTTTTTATTTTCCATCAACCAAGCCTGTCGCTGTATTACGCTTTGTAATTATTGTCAGCAAAACTTCCAACTTAATGTCCTGAGGGATCTTATAATACCTCTCGCCATTCAATTGGCGTCCCGCAGCCTCTATTCGACTCCAATCTTGTTTCTGATAATCTTTCCCATCATCTTCCAGAACTATCCTCGGCCTCGCCAACTCCCACGGATGATCACCAAAGAATTCTGCTCTTAATTCATCTTCTGGATACCGTATTTTGACAGGTTGAAACATTCGACTCGCTCTCTGTCGTTTTTTACCAGACTGTAGCGCGGGTCTGACAAGTCTTTCTGAAGGTGGAAACAACTTGACTGAATCGAGCCATGGTGGATGGTTAGTGATACGTTTGTGTGCGATTAAAGATGAAACTCGTTTGGCAACTCTTTGTGCTGCAAAGTCATATTTGCCCATAATAGTACGATATAAATTATCCTTTGGTCACTTATACATTAATTGTTACACTACAACAAAATTTGCGGAGGTTTGATGATGGCGGGAATCACGTGTGCCAAGAACTTTTAGCGAGTTTTAGGCTTTGTACCACCTGTCAAACTCTAGATTTTGAAATCCTGATAATAAAACTATAGCGTACATCATGACGCATGTTTTGTTCTGTACAAAACGAGCTATGATATACAAGATGTCATTTTCTGCAAGACTATAGCTTGTCGAAGTCAATAGTGTATATATTCAACGAAATTAGAGAATGTTATGCGGCACGTCGCATTTGCGGGAAGAAAATCAAAGGAACAACCAACAAATGGAAGCGAGATTAGATTTTCGGGAAATGTTACTAAAAATAAATCTGTCATGCAACCAAAGCTCCACCCCGTTCCCGAACCCATTTTCATAACCAACTCTTTCCACCATATTTGCGTGTATCGAATTTCTCATTTGGCAGCGCAGTAGTTCTGACCAACATTAATGCAAGCCAAGGAGAAGCTTAATTGTCCGGCAAACACTAGATGAAACGTAGTTGGGACGATCAATTTGCCAAACCTTTATATGTTTGTTTCCGCACCTAACTTTCTCATTCATCCCACCCTCCAACTTTTACTTATTTGTTCTTTGTTTTGCGCTTTCGATCATTCTTTTTACTCCTCCGTCCTACCTCTTCATTCTTTTATTTATCATTTTGGCTGAGCCAATAGTCTTTCGTTCAAATACAACCATAACTGAGTTTCCCTCTTCATCTGTCAACAAGAATACTTTCAATCCAAACAATATTATTTTACTTTTCCATTTATTCAAATATCGATCAAGTCCGTAAATATGTACAACATCATCTCATCTTTGTTATTATTTCTTTCTGTAATCAGATCTGCAAGAGCTGGACCTTTTTATCATCCTCGTATTGGAATATCACTAACCACTGCTCCCGCTTTATTACCTCGAGCAGGTGGATGTGTCGCAGGCACAGCTTGGATGTACGAGTCTGACGATCCACCAAGTACATTCAACCCATATAGTTATTATTATAAAAGAATGGGTAGTAGCTCTCCGGCCCAAGCAGTAATTACAAGTCTGGGTGTACAATCTCAGACAGCTACGCAACAAAATACAGTTGCACAACAGACTGTAGCTCCAAGTCAATCAATAGCGACTCCATCTCCAAAAATCAAACTTCAACCTATATCACCTTCTTCTCAGACTTCTGTTGCGACTAATGCAGCTCATATATCTTCGTCTCCATCATCATCAACCACACCAACTCCGACCACCAGACCTTCACGCGTCATCCAAGTAGAGAGCGCCACTGGAGCCTCCTCTGCAAGTGACATCTTATCTACTATGCGAATCGTAACTAGTACAACGGTGGTACAAGCAGTCAACACAGTATTTATAACAGTATATCCTTCATCAATAATTTAGTGAAAGTCTACAGATTCTATACAATCGGCATCAGGTCATGGAAGCACAATCGGGGACGAAAGCGAGATTTGAACTGGACATGGAGGTGACGAGAGAGATGGTGGATTGCATGAACAAGGAAATGGACATGGTGACGGCGTGTGAAATGAATCATTCTGACGTGGTGTGGTAATGCAACATTGTCGGGAACTTCCAATCCATGTATCTCACCGACAGGCGGTGGTTTTTTATCAATGTACAATTATTTTATTCCAATTTATTAATATTTTATGCAACTTTATGCAAAATAATTGAGCATACTTCACGTGACTGGTATATGTATTTTCAGACATGCAATTCATGTTATAACCACTGTAAATGGGTTTAAGTCCGCAGCGATATAGATGATCAGCATGAAATCGGTCAATGGACATTAGCGCCATGTATGGTATTTCATGTACCCAGCCGTACCCTTGCCATGCATTGGTCGACCAATACCATCCACAAACACCTTGCGTTATCTAAAGCGAGCGATTACAAATATTCATGGTCCGGTTCCCTTTTTCGACCAATGTACACAAAAGACAATTCGAGATCGAGAATGCATTGCGATCCAATGTACACTATCAAAGTCTTTAACTTCGAAAGCGGTCCAAAAATATAGCGACCCGGGAGCCCGAAGAAGATTACATACAGTAGAAAAGTCCAGCATTTATCAATATAATGATGTGAATCTCTCGGATCATAATCAAACGAGTAATGGTACCAAAGCGCATAAAACACAAAACTACTACAGCGAGGATGAACTGCAGAGTATAATCCCAAACGACGGATTGAAGAAGGATGGAGATATAGTAGGAAATGTCCCGGAAAGTTGTAATTATGAAAGACAACAATCCTCAAAAAGTCCCGAAGAAACATATGACACACTTATGCGAAGGAGTTTCAACGAATCACCGGACTCTTTACCGATATCCACTTCACCCGACGTTATATCCTCGGCGACTAATGTCAAGCGAGTTTCTTATACATATACGAAACATCTCAGTGGTTCCTCCAGACCGGAAAACGTATCAAGACCTCGCAATGGCAATGCCAGCACAAATAGAATAGTTCGTAGATTGATCAAGCTACTAAATGAACCAACCCAGGATATAAATCAGATATGCAATTTATATTTATCATTACCTCAACCTCGAATGGCTTTTCTTCCTCCAGCGACCATTTCAATCTTTTTAACATTGTTGCGCAGTAGGAAACTTGATAAACCTCGATTTATATCATTATTCCTCACTGTTGTTAATGATTTAGAAGGAAGTAGAGCGGGATTGGGTATAAGAGATTTAAACTCGGCAATGCACTGGGTTGGTAGATCGATTGTTAATCCAACAGAACAGGTAGAAGCTCTTGAAAAGGCGTTAAAAGTCTTCAACGAGATTGAAAACAGTAAGATACATCAGGCAGATACAGTAACGTTCAATACAATTGGAGATATCACTTTGAGAGCTGGAAAACTACATTTGACAAAAAGTTTTTTAAATCAGATTAAATTACGACATTTACAAGAAGATCGTTACACTCATCTTTTACGAATAGCATATCATGGTGCAAGAGGAAGTCCTCAAGGCGTCAAGAATGGTTATAGATCTATGATTGAAGCTGGAGAATTGATCGACACTATCGCTCTGAATTGTGTTATCAAAAACCTTTTACAGACAGGTGATGAAGAAACAGCAGAACTTGCATTACAAAGGATGAAAGATTTACATGACGAAAAGACAAAACAAATAGAAACACCAATCGAATGGCAAGGTCTTCGTAAATTAGGTTATTTTCTAAAATATTCAGCATGGCAATTAAATGAACATCCAACTTTACGTAAACAAATTCAAGATGCAGCTCCAATCGCACCGAATATTGCGACGTATGGACTTTTTATCAAATACTATGCAAGACATGTCGGGGATTATGTAAAGATGGTTTCATATCTTGATGAAATGTCTACAAGAGGTCTCTTTCCTAATTCTGCCATTTTCTTTCATATTTTTGTTGCTTTTCAATGGCATTCTGATGCTTTACTTACTGATTGGAGAATGTCAAATTTGCATAAAATATTCCGAAGATTTGTTGAAGAAGTACATAGAAGCGAGGCTAGTGTGTCATCATCTCAGAAAAGTCTTGGTTATATGTCGAGTCGACGACGTCCCAACATGCCAAAAGGAAACATTGACAAATCAATCAGTAAATTGAATATTGACAATGAGGACAGTTTAGTTGATATTCAACAAGAACATTCCTTTTTCGATCAAAGACTTTTGACTGCGGTTGTTCAAGCTTTTGAGAAATGTGGTGCTATGAAATCAGATTGGAATGTTTTGTTGATTTGTATACCACAAGCTGAACAGGTGATGAAACAAGTGAATATAAATGTGGACAGGTATATTCGAGGACTAGACTCTTGTTTTGTATCTATTTGAAATTACCATGTTACTGTAACCATATGATGTGATAGTACGGGATATGAATTTTATATAAACTACTGTTTTGATTTACTGTGTGAATACGTAGTCTAGGCAGATAAAATGTGTTTATTTTACGCGTTTTGACAATTTACCACGATTTGCCACATGCTCCTTCCACTCATTCCGTGCATACTATGAAAAAGCTTCCAGTACAATACAGCCATATTAACGGGATGTTACAACAGATAAACTTATCAGAAAGAAGAACATGTTGAACAATAATGCCTGGTTCGGATGGAGTCAAATCACCATTATCACCATTAACAGATATCGACTTTTACCTGAAGAAAGTATTCAATAAACCATCTTTCAGGTGTGTCTATCCCGGACACATTCATACTAATTATTATTACTGACAAACATATCAAAGACCTCTACAACGAGAAGTTATACAAGCTGCGTTAGAAGGTAACGATGTATACCTCCAAGCCGCCACATCATTTGGCAAAAGTCTATGTTTCCAATTACCAGCCGTTGTAGAGGTCGGACGTAAGTATCCTCTCTTTTTACAAGTCTATGATTGTATATTGATTATCATAAAGTCACGATTGTCATCTCACCCTTGCTCGCACTTATGGTATGTCCCATCTCCTCTTTTTTCTTTTCCCATCTTTTCTTCTCTCTCTCTCTCTTTCTTTCTTTCTTCGTCTTCTTATATATTCATCTCAGAAAAATCAAATATCATCCCTAGAAGCAGCATCCATCCGCGTAGCTACCATCAACAGCTCCATTTCCAGATCCGAACGCGAGCAAATCCTCGCAGATCTCCGATGCGGCCATCCAAAGACAAAACTCCTCTACGTCACGCCAGAATACTGCGCCATGGACCAATTCCGAAAAGTCCTCCGCGTCGTGCACGGACAGCGAGAATTGAAAAGAATCGCCATCGACGAAGCACATTGCATTTCCGAATGGGGCCATGATTTTCGAAAATCGTTCCAGGATCTGAACTGGTTTAAGCAGGAATTCCCAGACGTGCCGATGATTTGTTGCACAGCGACTGCTACGCCGCAGGTCAGAGATGATATTATAAGAACGCTAGGGCTGGATCGGACGACGTTGAAGATCTTTACCATGTCGACTTCGAGGCCGAATTTGCATTATGAATTACGATTCAAAAGCGATGAGGAGGATATTTACCCTCCGTTTGTGGATTGGATTAAAGGTATTTATGCAAGACGTGGACAGAGCGATCGTGCACAGTATTTACAATCACGCGGTGAGAGAATCACAAATGTATCAGGTATAATATATACTTTATTCCGTAGAGATACGGAAGAATTGGCTGCGCGATTGTGTCAAGACGGTATCGCTGCAAAACCATACCATGCAGGACTATCCAACCAGATCAAAAACGAGAATCTAGCTGGTTGGGTGGGGAATAAACCGGATTACGACGTTATTGTAGCGACTACGGCATTTGGAATGGGAATCGACAAGACAGACGTGCGATTCGTCGTGCATTGGCAATTACCTAAATCATTCGAAGGGTTCTATCAAGAAGCAGGACGAGCTGGACGGGACGGGAAAGCTTCGATCTGTATCTTATATTACAGTCGAGAAGATCGAGATCGAGCTAGAAGTTTATTCATGAAAGAACAGGCGAAACTCAGTAAAGGTCAGCCGAATAATGTTCTCGAGGCGGCTATACGCAATAGATCTCAGAGTCTACAGAAGCTGATAGAGTATTGTGAAGAAACCAGAAAGTGTAGACACGAGATGATCAGTGCTTATTTCGGCGACGACTCGGCGAAGAAAAGCGGACAAGTCTTGTGTGATTACGCTTGTGATTATTGTAAAGATGCGACGGCATTACAGCAGAGAAAAGACAAAGGATTGGCGAATGAAGAATGGTGTTCGACTCAACGAGAGACGGGAAGATATGATTATGACGAATACGATTACGATGCTGTACATTAAACCCCTAATTATCAAATAAATATTCAAAAATAAATTAAAAAATCATTAATAACAATTTACAATCCGGATAATCCTCGGCTTCTCCTTGTTGTCTTTAACCTCATTTTCTTCTTCCCCTTCTTCCTTTTTTTTTCTTTCTTTTTTTATTTAACGATACCAAATAAAGGTCCAGTTTATACCCTTGGGATGCCATTTTTTTTTTATTATATACCGTTGGCTTTCCACATTCCCAGGAGACCGAAATTATTTTCTAAACAAAGGACCATGATATAATCCCGACCCTTCTTTTTTTTTTTTCGTAAAGAAAAAGGTGGAGGTGAATTGGGTT
>Ga0160429_1000241_pt1 | contig 64342 bp, 67 predicted proteins | sample SolpanmetagenomR_FD_108199 | JGI IMG/M metagenome (GOLD analysis project Ga0160429, IMG submission 108199) | Solar panel surface microbial communities from Lawrence Berkeley National Laboratory, California, USA - R | ecosystem: Engineered > Built environment > Solar panel > Unclassified ... | reverse complement strand
TTCAAACATTGTGTGCATCATTCTTTCAAACTTCTCCAAAGCCCATATCTTCATGTTGAGCTCTCTTGCTTTTGTAAGAACATCTGCACTTCGACTTCTTGGTGCATTGAGTTCAGCAACCTGCCTTGAACCCCTTTGAAACGCTTGTGCTAGAGCATCGGTACCACGCTCGAGAAGAGACGGATTGATCGTCCGGTGTGTAGAATGACCATTGGCTCCATTGGTTCGTCCATTGTTGCTTGCATCTTGTTCTGGGCTGGGAGGGATAGCCCGAGTAGTAACAATGTGGGTGACCGCTTTTGAGAAGAACTTTTCCTCGCGCTAGTTGTTTACATTAGCATGATATTGACTGCATAAAGAGTCGAGACAACGTACTGCTCCAAGGGACTGTATCTGTTTCGACGATTTAGCAGAGATATCTGCAGGAAGTGACTCGAAATAGAACACAAAGGTTGGAAACACTTTTCGATAATGCTTTCTCCATTGCTTGATAGTGTCGACGTCAGCAACATGTGGCTTTGACTCTTTTCCAGCAGGCCGTGGTTGTGGCTGACGTGCTTCCCTAGCAGCAGCAAGTTTCCTCACGAATGCATTCGAGGCAGCACCATCGGCTTTTCCGAGGAAGACTCTTCCTTCTCGTTCATCTGGTGAAATGTGCTGAGCCCGACGCGTACCATTGCCCTCAATCCCAATCAACTGTTTCTTCTTCGGTGGGGAGTACACATTCTCTGCATCTTTGCCCTCGACTTGGGCACGAGATCGTTTAGCGGTAGCATTGCGGAATGGTGAGTTGGCGGCATTGGGATTGTTGGCTAGGGGTATCCGCTTGGAGGACATGGTCGACGCTACCGGGAGATACGGAGGATGAGAGACCAGCATAGGAGCATACAGGAATCCGATATATGAGGAGTGTATTCAGTTCGAGGAAAGACGCCGTAAATGATGCAATGCCAGGGCAGCACGCGTCTGGGACTGCCTCAACCCTTCAACAAGTACACTGTCTAGCAGATGGAGGACATGGTCGAGGAGATATTGAGACCAGGAAGAGTGACAGTGGAACAGAGCTGAGTGAAGAGCAAAGTGAGGGAGGTTTCGTAAGTGAGATGAGGTTTCCAATCAGTCTGCAGGCTAGTACGCGATGTGTTTCTGCATTGCTGGATCAGGTGGGGTTTCTTTAAACGTAACTTTGGGCAACCGCGCTCATTCGGGCAGGAGCGTATAATTTCATCATTTGCATATCTCGCCTTTGTTCCTTGACCTCAATCTCCTCCACTCTAGCCTGTACTATATCTATACTCTATACAATATGCTTGTGTGCGTGTCTGAAAGTGTGTGTCATAGTGGCAACATTGGCTCAGATAGCAGATGTTACCGAGATAGACGATCATGCTTCAGAGCATGGAACACCACCAATATCTTCAGACAAGAATGCGTTCGTGTCGAGCGAGCGCGCTCTTTGCAGATGATCTTCCAGAATAATCTTCCAGAATATGTCCACGGAGTCTATCAATTGTAAGATCGGACGTGCTTTGTGGGACCCGGTCTTGTCAAGTCGAGAAATCTCCTTTCACCTTTCGTCGCCTGAAGGGTATACCATTGAACTTGTGACTGAAGTTATAAGGTACATGATGGTCGTTCGAGATATTGCCGTGACCAAGAATTGCCCCTACTTCAGACAAGCTTCTGAATGGTCCGTCGTCTTTGACATTGCCTACCGACGTTAGTGAAGTGATTTGCTGTTATCACATTGCAAGCAAGATCACCGTGTACAAGACCATTCATGGCGGACTATATGGGCACTTCTTTTCGCAGAGATCTCGAAGCCGAACGAAGAACAGATCTGTCCACATCCCAGATCCAGAAAGAACGAAATTTCCCTCCAGGAGCTCCACAGCCTTTCCAACTTTGACTTACAATACTGACTTTCGGAGAAGTAAGAGGCCAAGTCTTCTGGGATGTGATATTTTATCCATGCAACTTGACTAGTAACAAAGCTGTGTTGCGAAGTGACAGAACACGAATGATTTACATTAACGTCATTCGACAGGACGATATACAATAGGCACATTGATACTACGCGAGGAAAGATCTTACAATGAACTCATTCAAAAGCAACCAAGTCTCGGCCCACCAGTGGGCATTAAAAGTGCTCCAGTCTCGCTGACGGTGTTCGTGATATTCTATGTCATCCAACAACAGCTGCCGTGGTACGGCACATTGTGCTTTGCAGAAGAAAGGCGACATCGAAAGTTTTTCGTACGACTTTTAACGCAATAATTATGGTCTATCTCTCTAGTTTTCGCGCTGGCACTGCTTGAAACAGCGACCTTGCGCTTTGAACCGCCATTTGCAATCGGCAATTCACATATCTCAGGCTCAACCATGCCCGCTTTGTTTTTCCTAATGGTGAAAGAGCCTAATCCCGAAGTTAGCAACAGTAACAGAGATACAAGGAGCAGATGTGTATACTAACCTCACATACTGCTCACAGAAGACAATACCCAGCTTCTCAGCAGTCTCCATCACCACACCATCATTCTGACTCCCCGTCGGCGCAGCAATGTATTCACACCCACTCTGACTCGCGCGGAACACATTGTCAATGAATGGGAAGAACGCGTCACTGCTGCATACAACACCTTTCATGCCCGCAAGCCACTCTTCTCTCTCCTTCTCCTCAAAAATCTTAGGCACTACCTCAAAGTTCTTCTCCCAGTCAGAAAGCTCAATACCGTTCTTGGGAACTGAGCCGCTACACAGCATGTCAAGAGCATTAGCCTTGTCGGGACGCTTCGTACCCTTCTTCCATTGGATCTCAAGGGAACGTGGGTGGAAGCGCATGTGGAAGTTATCTGCTTTCGAGCCGGCGAGTCGCGTGCAGTGGATTCGAGATTGCTGTCCCGCACCCAAACCGACCACTTGACCGCGTGAAGCGAAGCATACAGAGTTGGATTGTGTGTACTTGAGAGCGATTGTGGCGACCGTCAAATCACGCTTGGCGTCTTCGGTCAGGCCCTTCTCTTTACATGTCATGACTGCGTTGAATGATTCGTTGGGTGTGATGAGTGCGTCGTTTCGGGTCTGTTCTAGATGTACACCATAGACGCTGCGGGATTCGCGGGCAGGAGGTGTGTATGTGGTTGACATTTGAAGGACGAGATATTTGCCGCCTTTCTTCTTGGACAGGATGTCGAGAGCGACTTGGGAGTAGGAGGGAGCAATGACACCGTCGGAGACTTCGCGAGAAATGATTTTGGCGGTCGGTTCGTCGACTTCAGAGGACAAGGCGATGAAGTCGCCAAAGGCGGACATGCGATCGGCTCCTCGGGCGCGGGCGTAGGCTTGAGCGAGTGGTGATGATTCGATCCCAGCAATGTCGTCGACCTGATGTAGTTAGCATAGGACATTGTGAAAGGTCTATAAGAAGATCGTTGAGCCTACCATGCAGACTTTGCGTTCTGTTTCGTCAAGGGGAACTGCAACAGCAGCACCTGCTGGCGAGACGTGCTTGAAACTTGCAGCAGCAGGGAGATCGAGAGCACTGTGTAGTTCCTTGACCAGTTGCCATGCATTCAAGGCATCGAGAAGGTTGACGTAACCAGGTGCGCCGCACAGTACCTTGAAAGGAAGTTCACCATCTTTGACATAAGCTGATGCCGGTTTCTGGTGAGGGTTGATGCCGTATCTAAGAGCAACCTGCTGCTGTCCGTTTCCTGCATACTTGCCTCGAAAGTATCCAGAAATAGCACCATCGTAGTCTGCGGTGTGTTCAAAAGCTTTCAAAGCGTATAGCTGTCTGCTCTTCTCTGAAACATCCCCTGACTTGAGCTCTTGCAGGAAATCGTGGTAGGTGCTGGGATCAACGAGGACGGTGACACGAGCGTGGTTCTTGGCTGCGGCGCGGAGAAGCGTGACCCCTCCAATGTCAATTTCCTCGACGGCTTGTTCGACGGTGATGCCGTGTTGGGCAATGGTCTCCTTGAATGGGTATAAGTTGCAGACGACGTAGTCGACCATGCCAATCTTCTGTTCTTCGAGATCGCGGATGTCGGAGGCAGCGTCGCGGGCAAGGATACCACCGTAGACTTGGTATGCCTGTTATGTGGCTCAGTTGCTATCGTGTAGAAGCTCTTTTTTCGCCTATCATACCAGTGTCTTGACTCTTCCACCTAGAATCTCTGGTGCGCCAGTGATTGCTGAAACGTCCCTTTTAGGTGTTAGTGCTATTGATTGTACTCCCACTTTGAGATATCGTACTCGACAGGGAAGCCAGCGTCTCTGATCATACGTGCAGTTCCTCCGGATGCCAGCAAACGAACACCTTCAGCAACCAAACCTTTGGCAAGGTCAAGTAGACCATCTTTCTGGTAGACTGACAGGATAGCTGAGGGGGAGTGAGAACTTGTTCTAGGAAGCCGACTGTAGTGACTGAGATACCTGTCTTTTGCTTCTTCTGATCGGCCATGGTGAATTGCAGTCGATGTGGTCGTTGTTGTTGTTATGTCAATATCGAATGAATGAATGCTCTTTCACTCCCCGCTATTCTATTTTCAAAATATCCAATCAAGTCTTGGCTCAAATCCAATGAAATGAGTATGGCATGTGACGCGGGGTCCGCAGCCTCCGCAATCGTCAATCGTCAGCCCCCATGTGGACGCCTCTACTTCTTAGTTGTATATTCAGGATATCGTCTACCTAGTAGAGGCTCGTTGCACCATTCCACGACCTAGCTATACCAAACCACCTTGTCGTTGCTGTCCTCCGAAGCTGGCACCGCAAGATGGCTCTCTTTGGTTCATCCTATCAAGTAAGTCTCATGGAGAGCTGTCATGCTGTCCAACATACAAAGGCCTAGATAGACTACAAAGACTCCCACGTCCCTCAGTCGGAGCCGTGTTTCAGTGAACCAAGTCTCATTTCATCTGCATAGAAAATATACTTTCCATTACCAAATACTACTACAACAAGAACTAACACTCCTTAGAAACCATATACCGCAGTAACAGTCTCCATCGACACTCTAACAGGAGGGAGCTACGATGAAGGCGATCTCAGCGGTCTCGTCGACCTCATCGAAGTGATCCGCATCCAGGACTCCGGTCCAACGGAAGCTGCACGCGCGCTCCGCAAGAAGCTGTACGATAAGCCCTTTCCACCCCTACCTTACCTGACCACGACACACAACTCACATCCCCTAGCAAATATGGCGACGCCCACCGCCAACTCCGCGCTCTCACCCTCCTCGACGCACTAATGCAAAACGCCGGCACTCGCTTCCAAAAACGTTTCGCGGACGAAATGCTCCTCGAGCGTCTACGCATTCTGCCTACAGACGACATGGTCGATCTCGAAGTCCGTCAAAAGTGCAACCAACTCTACCGCGGCTGGGCACAAACATACAAGGACACGCCTGGGATGCAGCAAATAGCAAGTCTGTACAAGCAATTGCCCAAGAAACAACGCCCCGCTCCTAGTCAGTCCAAAGTGATTCGCGAAACGGAAAGGGAAGCACAGGAAAACCCGTTTGGAACGGAGGAAGAGCTCGTCGGCGCACCTACGTCTCACGCCGTGGCGCCCTCAACTCCACCTCCAAGCAGTCGCCGCACCTCCGTCGTAGCAGGAGGCCCCAGCACACCAACTTCCTCCTCATCTTCCGCCCGCGCAAGCAGTAGTCACTCACGCACCCCATCCAAGTCCCAATCGCTCGCAGACCCTGAATACGCCTCCGGTGGCGGCATTTGGGGCCACTACACGCGCAGCAAACCCAAGCACAAACACTCCAGCAGCACCTCCTCCCAACAAGGAAAAGGCCAAGTCTTCTCGCTCGAAAAGGAAAAACAAGCCATGCTCTCGGCAATAGCGCAATCGTCCATTGCCTCAACAAACCTGCTCAACAGCATGCGCCACTTGAACCGCGAAACATCGCGCGTCAGCGAAGACGCAGACTGTGTCAAGCGCTTCGAGACGTGTAAAGCCCTTCGCCGACAGATATTGCGGTATATCCAATTAGTGGAGAGCGAGCAATGGATCGGCAGTCTTTTGAACGCAAACGATGAGTTGGTCAAGGCGCTAATTGCGTTTGAAGTCGCGGATAAGAGCGTCGATGATGACAGCGATTCGGAAAATGAGACGGAAATGGTTAATGATCAGGTGAGAGGGCTTGTGCTGCGCTCGAAGCTCGACGAGCCACAAGAGCAACAAGATTATCACCATCATCAGCACCAAGGTGGAAGAGAAAGCGTGGGCAGGGCTATAAAACCACCAAGTGCACCACAATCCCGTCGCACAAGTCTAGCGGATAAAGGCGCCGCGCCACCACCGCCTAAACCGCCTAGACCGACGCAGCTGCCACCGCAAGAGCCGCAGAGGAAGGCAAATCCGCCACAGCCGACGCCGATTAGTGAGGGGAATGAGGATGATCCGTTTGGTGATCGGAATGCTTTTTGAGCGGTTTGTGGTTGCGTAAGGTCGCTGGGTGGATGTATGGATGGATGAATGGGATGGATGATTGGCCGTCGTCATGCTCGGAAGCGAAGCGTGAAGCGAGGGGATGAAAACTGTGAAGTTGAGCAGCGGTGTATATGATTTACATCTGTGGTAATCATGTATATAGGCATAAGCAAGACGGCTTCGCCACCTTATCTTACCTCAAGATGAGATGAGACGAGAAGAACTGGCACCAGGTTCCTGGCATCTGAACAACTACAAACTACTTTGTTTCCCTTTCGACCACACCACCACAGGGCACCGGCTTAGACTCTTCTCGTTCCTTTTCTTATTACAATAAGTGCAAATGTTCGGCGAAAATTGATCAATAGAAGTGTAACATGAGGTAGTGTTTGGGCCACCATACTTTCTTGTCGGGTCTTATCTTGTCTCGTCTTGTTCTAATATGCACAATTGGACAAAGTCTGGGACTTTTTGATAGAAGGTTTCTCGTCCTTCGTTCGTTGTTTATTCGTTCCTCGAGTAAGACAACCATGTCTTATAGCACCACCATACTATAAGTCACTATTCATCAGCTCGTCGACGCACACATCAAGCAAGCTACATTGAGATAAGTACTTGGCCCAGTCAGAACAGCATACTTCCATGTTAATAAAGCTTGACAAGTATTATTAAGCTTCTCTGAGCTGTTTCCATTTCTTCAATAGGTCTATCGTTCATCCCAGGTAATAGCGGCAATGCGCGGGTATGAAGGTAAAAGTACAAACTGCCATCTTTCGAATGCTGATCCGGCAAACGCCATGCTTCGCATCTCATAACATTCCGTCGTAACATCTCTTAATTACCCCTTGTACGTAATGTGTGTACAAGGTCCGTCCATCTATCCGTCTGTTTTCCCATGCTTTGTCATTCCTCTACCACAAGGTGTAACCACCGTCGATGAGCAAGTTGGAACCTATCAAACGTGTTAGTTACAGGCGAGGAAACGAGCAGCAGACATGGGATACTCACCAGTCATGTAAGAACTGGCATCACTTGAAAGGAAGACGGCCAAGTTGTTGAGCTCGTCAACATTACCGAGACGCTTCTGAGGGGTGTTGTCGACCCAGATTCTCTTTTGAGCGTCGAGGGCGGGAACGCGGTTGAGAGCAGTGTCCATGTAACCGGGAGAGATGGCGTTGACACGGATACCGTATCTAGCCCACTCAGCAGCAAGAGACTTGGTGAGTTGAATGACGGCAGCTTTGGAAGCGTTGTAACAGGATTGCTCCTGAGGATAGTTGACGATGGAACCTGACATGGAAGCGACGAAGACCATAGAAACAGGATTCTGCTTCTCGATCATCTGCTGAGCAATGGCCTGTGCGACCAAGAATGTACCAGTGACGTTGATGTCGAGAAGGCGACGGAACATGTCGGCGGGATAGGTCTTGGCTGGGACATTGGAGCTGTGGAAGAAAGAGTGTCAGTCATCATCGTGCAAAGACAGAGAGCTGAACGATCAACTTACTCGGCAATACCAGCAGAGCTGATGAGGACATCAATCTTGCCGTAGTGGTCAACGACATCAGAGATGGCGTTCTGAATGGCGCCCTGATCTCTGACATCGACCTTGTAGAAGCGAACATCCACACCAGTCTCCTCAGAGAGCTTGCGAGCCGCCTTGTCACCGAGCTCTTGCTGAACATCCAGAATAGCGAGACCAGAGAGACCTACCTCAGCAAGAGCCTGAGCCATGTTGTAACCGAGACCACGACCACCACTAGAGATTGTTATTTAGCGCTTGCAGAACATGAAGAGTAATGATCTGATCAATCTTACCCAGTGACAATCGCAGTCTTGCCCTCGAGAGTGAACTTCTTCATTGTGGGAGTGAGCTGCTCAATGACGTTCTGAGTTAAAGCCATAGCCTTGTGCTCAATGTCCACTCCAGCAGGGCTGACGGGTCCTTCTTGCTTGGTCACGGCAATCTGCTCAGTGACTCTCTTACCGTCCTGGTAGCTGACTACAGGGATTTGTGTGACGGGTTTGGGAGTGACCTCAGCGCTACCGGGGCTGGTGGTAGAGCCAGGAATGTGGTTGACACCTGGAAGCTCTGAGGTGTGCTCGTCGACACGTCGGACGATAGACGGGTGGAATGCGCGAACGAAGGTAGGTGTTGCAACTCGCTTGCTTGCCCTTGCCGCGATGCGTGGAATCATGGTACGAGCGGCCATTGTGTAAGAAAGATGAGTTGTTACCTTGATTGTAAAGTGAGAGGATTTCCAGATGAATCAATGAATGACGCGTTGACTCTCGAAGCAGTCAGGTGTCTTGGTGAGAATGAAACTGTAAGGTAGAAGACGATGCTTCAATGGATGCAGATAGAAGGATATGACAGAAATAAAGAGTTGGTGTTGTTGTTGAGGAGAGAAAGTGAAAAAGGAGAAAAGTGAAAGCACACACGTGAAGGCGATATTCTATCTGAACCGTTATCTGCTTTGATCATCCTCACCAAGCCTATGTAAACACTTCACTTCTTCGTCTAAATGGCTGTCTAGCGTTCATACGTGGCACTACTTCTTCATCAAGCCCAACATCTTTGCCTCGATGAATGCAATGCGCTTGCCGCGAAAAAAATGATTGCAATGCCGGATGTATAGTATACAAGCAGGGGTTCAGTTTATTTATGGCATCCCCTCCAGCCCTGCCGAACGGCACCATCCAGCGCATCGCCCTCAACTCTTATTACTGCATGTTGCCTGGCAAATTACAATTGATGAGACACGATGGCATTGAAGGGCATCAGACCATATCCTTATGTTGCTAGATAAGACGAGGGTGCGCAGATCCATGAGATAGGACAAGACGAAAGATTGACATCCGCGATTATCAGGGCCCTAGACCCGTTTCACGCTCGTGGGCTGTACCATATTTTGCCTATTACCCTACAAACGCCTTTGAGTGATTACAAACACTTCCCTCTGACAACAACATACACACTACTATTGTCGAAGTACTTAACAAGTCACTCTGTGAGGGGTGCTGTACACACTATAGAAACGCACAACTCTGCTTGAGATGTGGCATCCCAATTAGATTTAATTTGAGATCTAGGTTCTGCGAATCTAATGTCCCGGATATAACCTCGTGTGATAAGCATCGTACACCTTCGATATATGCAACTACCCAGCCTACACGATATGACATCTCTTATCAACAAGTCTAGGAGTGGGAAAGCCAGTGGTATCCTTTTCATGGGCGAAACCTAGGTGTGAGGATTGCTGATACCTAGCTCTCCTCACCGAGCTCCAATATCTCACCTGTTTCTCTCCACAGCTTCTCAGCATAATCCTTAATCACTTGTTAGTGCCATTCACCATTGATGAGCTTCTCGAGTTTATGAAAGTAGCCAGGAGCCGCACTGGTAGCTCGACCGGATTCCCATATTCTCAACTCCACCGAATTTTGGTTGTATCCTGTCATAGCGCTATCCTCGAACGTACGGATGAGATGTGGTTGGTCGTCTTCCTCGGATTTTGCTGCCACACAGATACTCTGATACAGATGCTTGGTGTCGAACTAGTCATCTTCATGCACATTCGCTTAGGGATAGGCTTTCCGCCAAATAAGGTGAACTCTCCATTGAAGGAGAGATCAAATCTCTAACAGTTGCTTTTACGATAGGTTGGTATTATTGTAGATATTGAGTAATGAAGAAGAGGGTGTGAAGCATGCTGTATTACCTCCAAGTCCTAGGAGGAACTTATCAACTTGGATGTCTTCGAGCAAGAGTCTCTGAAATATTCGTAGTCGATGTTAGTATAGATGTGAACAGTGTTGGTGAGGTATTCCAGAAGGGAGAATGTTGTGAGCTCAAGGAAGTTTATTGAAGCTCAACACGAGTATTCCAGATGGAGAGTATGATGTGAATTTAACGAGATGAAAGTTATAAACAAAGCTTGTTAGAAGATCAACACGAGTGTTCCAGAGGGGAAGTATGATGTGATTGTGAAGATATGAGAGTAAAATCGAACTTGTTGAAGGAAGGGCGTATATCTAGCATGGGACATGCTGGTTTATAAGTCTTTCTTAACATGACTGTGCTACCTCACGGGGTGCAAGTGCTCGACAGCTTGTGCAACCACACTTCAGAGTATTTTCAGAAACGCCTACGATCCTAAAAGCGCGCGCTAGACATGTTGTATAACACGAAATGCGAGTTCTCAGCAGGGAAGTAGCTAAGTTGATGTCACACCCATCGCTCAAGGTGAGCGATGCCCAGTATCCACTCCAATAGCATCACATGCGTATATTTCCCTTACGCATATTGAGACAACGGCTAACAATAGTGTAGCTTCGTATGATGCTCGCGATGCAAACAGGGCGACATTTGCCACTAGAGGTGAGATTCTGTACGACCTACCTTACCGATACCTGCGAGCATGACAGCACATTGCTAGCCCGTGAACACTGGTCGAGCCCAATCGTGCTTTTCACTACAGAATGAGTGAGCCAATAGTACGGGTGCATAGCAAGCCACATAGGGAAGTAAACAGAACGCCTGGATTGGGATGATAAGTATTGCCATTCATTGTCGACTCGATGTAACATGTCTGGTATTCGAGCTACAGCATCAGTCTCAAACTGCACACTCGTCACCTCAGACGACCGAGAGTGTAGATATACAACTCTTTGTACTGCCCCCATAAAAATCTTCTCAAGCGCATAGTCCACTTCACATGTACGATAATCATGTGACACGACTTGATGCCCGCATCCTGCTCCTTTCGATAGTCCTCCAGCATATCTCCCCAAGTCACTTTCACTTTCGATGCGCCCAAAGGAATCGGCATGGATGTCAAGCGGAAGGTCCAGCCAGCAGCGATTGCGTCGTCGATTCTCTTTGTTAGCTGCGCACGAGTAGGGTGCGATAGCATCACTCGGTCAGGTACATCAACTTGCTGGTAGAGTAACATAGGCGTGGTGCGATTGCCACGTAGGATATGAGGATATCGTTCTATTGCTGTAGCGGTCGAGGCGTAAGAGGCTGGGCTGGGTAGACTGTGCAGTCGCTGGTGGACACATTGTCGTAAGATTGGGGCATATCGGTTGGCGCAGCAATGTCTCTTGGGGCTAGAATGAGTTTTTGTGTGCACTCGGCGATGTGATGTCAAGTTGACGCTTTCAACAGCATGTTAGCTCACCGAAGCACACAATGTTAGTTAGCATATTACACTTACAGAAGTATCAGTCAACTTGAGCTGAATTGAAGCTATTGGCGAGGACTGAGTGCTTATTCCTGCAATAGCAAGGGAATGAGAGGATGTTGATTTTGATGTTGATGTTACAAAACAGGGAAGGACGAAACAAACTTGGAAAACAAAAAACAAACAAAAGGTTCTTGTGTAACATTCACATAGCCGCACGTGCCTGTAATCATACTTCACTTCCACGCTCATATCAGATGTGGCAAAATAGTCTGGAGAACGCATCGACACTGAGGCTGGATGTTATCCGAACATTACCTGACTTCGAGTAGGATTCCATAAAGACTTGGTGAGCTGTGTCCAGGGTAAATGAAGTCGGCTCCCACGAACACCACGCTGGGACATCAAGCGAGACCTGAGTGAATCGACAAGGAATACTGCCCGGCAGTGTCGTAGCATATCATGGTCTCTATCGCTGTACCAGGTGAGGGTGTAGTCTGATGAGACGTTTGCGGCTTTGGGCTTTCAAGGTTCAGCTCGTCGGCCATATTTGCCTATTACTATCTTTAATCTACAGATCTTCACATTCTAGAAAGTCGAATCTCGAAAACGCGACGAAAATCCAGCTGGACCTCTGTAGTATTGTAACCATGTTCAATGAGACAAAGAAGAAAGACAGGAAAAGCACTCGGCTATTAAGAAGGCTGATACAGTATCAGGGGGTGGCAAATATCTGCAACAACCACTGTTCGCTCGCCTCAAACACACTTACAGCATGTCCTGTATAGTGACATTCAGCAAGCTCTTGCTGGCTATGTCGACCTGGTTTGTCAGCGGAGATGTACTATAGCACAATGCGGCACACTGAATGGCACACTCAGACTACAAAAGATTATCCGGCTCCCGCATGTCCGCTTCCTTCAACATGTACTTGGTACATACTCAGCCATGCTGCGATACAGAAGGACTAGACCGGCGGCGCCCATTTCCTCAGCCTCTACTGCTCAGGTACAGATAAAACCTCTAGCCCGCAATCATGATGGACTTGGACAAACTTGTGCTACTAAGCTCTGAATATGTCCTACTTTGCCCTTAATAAGCCAGATGGTCAAAGCGACCTAATCGAGGTTCAGCGACTCACCTCAAATACCTCCACGGCGTACACTCCCGATTACCAGCATGGCGCTGTCTCTGTGGAACCAAGTCTATACTCGCGTCCTGATCCCTCTCACGAACCGAGTCTGTATTCACGTGTTGATCCTTTTCTCAGTCTCGGCGTTGCGACAAAAAGATCCGTGTCTGATCCGCTCGATGTTGTTTCGCTAGGTATCGCCTGGGCATGTGCTGCTGCAGCGAGCTCCATCATCAGTGTCCCGACAATCGCCTATAGACTCGGATACAACAATCAGTTGATTGTCATTGGTTTGTTACTTTCCTCACAACTCATATGCTTTAAGCGCATTGCTCCTACCGTGTTTGCTCGAATAGAGGAACGTATCGGCCGGTCATGCTTGCAAAGCTTCGATGCTATTGTGCGCAACTCTGCCATGATAGACGGAGCTGGCATTGTGTGGAGGGTTGTCATCATCCTATTGACAATACTTCCCATTGGTCTTTCTGCTGCTTACAAACGCTATGCTGGTGGGTTTGCCACTAGGAGTCTGGATCCAACCAACTGCTACTATGGACTCTCAGGCCCTGGAGCGTTGAGCACTCTAGGATCTCATTCAGGACAGAGTCTGATGGTTAATGCGACTATTCCCTTTATGGCTGCTACTTATAATCTGACCAACTTTCTGGAAGACCATGAACTACCCAGGGCATATGGTTTCAACACACTACTACTTGGTAATACATCGACAGCTGTACTTGATGCACCTTGGTCAGATACGGTCAATCAATTACAGAGTATACTTGAGGTAGATGAGAAGTTCACCCTCAGTGCTCAGGTTTACGCAACAGTCACACGTTACAATGACCTCCTCGACTATCACCGCGATCCTAATGATACATTTTGGCAGGAGTTCCCTTTTGACCAAGGCGGATGGTATTTGTATGCGAATCATTGCTTTAATGGTAAAATGATAGGATACAGGTGGCTATTCTCTCGTGTACTCTTAGTACCAACCCACTCCAGCTGACCGATACCTTCAGATCAGATTTTGGTGGTCCACCTGAGCCTAATGGCGGCAACCAATCTTGGGTGATGATGGGCGTAATCCCCTCCTGGAGCGACTACGCCAACCCTCTGCCAATGAACTCTCCTAGCTTCACCGACTTCAATAATAGTGCTTTACTCTTCTACAATACCCGCGAAGTCTGCCAAGGTACCTGGACAATTACACGTACGTCCATTGATCTTTCTGCCGGCTCTTGTGATGGTACACAATTAGATAGTCAACACCAACAAATCATCAGCAACAACACGATGGAACTGACAAGTTGGTACATGCCATTGACGACCGAATACCTCTGCCCATACACGGCGGATAGTACCATTGAAAGCCCTTGGATGCTACCCACAATGAACACGTTCACAGCCACGATGATATGGTCGCGTCTCGTTGGCATAAGAAATACTTCGGGTTGGCTCTTCTCTGACCAGACCTACTATCGACTCAATGGTGACGTGCTCCAGCATACCGTTCCTGTGATGCAAACGCCGGCGTCGCTGTTTGTCATTGTGGGTATGCTTCCGCTACTTGCCACGTTGTTGTTCGTGATCGGCTTGCTCTGCTGGCGTAGTCCGATTGGAAAGGGCTTCGGACTTGTGGCTATTCTTGCTGGTGTAGAGGCGAGTGGGTTGGAGAAACTTAAAGGAGCAGAGTACTCTGGCAAGCTTCGGGAGGCTGTACCTTTGAGATTGAGTGTGCAGAGTGTTGATGGGACTGGTGCTGTGGTGGTGGGTAAAGGTGGTGGTCGAAGTTCGAAGGTTGCGTATCATATTGAGTAAGTGGATGGAAACATGGCTGATATATTTTGGCTGCAAGATTTGATGGCTATAATGGTTGTTCGCATTTAATTCTTGTCTAACATATAGAAAGGAGTGAGAGTGAGCGTGTATGGTCCTTGTCAAGCTTACATTGCTACATGTAATCACGTGACCATCTCCCCGCTCGAAGATCGTTGACTACATCCTATACTAGCAGGCATCTTTCCAGGCTAAATCACCAGGATGTTTCCTGGTTAGGCCTGAAGCCGTCTACCCCTCCTTGAAAACCCATGATGTGATGTGGTTAAAATGATTGCTATCGTCATGCATTGCATAAAGTACAACGCTGTCCCTGTCAATTATTGCATAGTGAATTGTCCTCCTTGAACTTCAGCTACTCCAGTCACGATGAAGATATTCGAGTCCTCATACTCGCTGCTCTCTATGCTCTCAGCTGGTGTTGCTTCTCAATCCGTGCAAGTGGCCTCAAGCCTGTCAAGTGCGCCCGTCATAGATCTGGGCTATGTAAAATATGCCGGCTATCGCAACACTACCATCGGTATAGATTACTACCGCGGTATCCCTTACGCGTCAGTCAATCACAGGTCCCATCGTCTCAATTGCTTAATTTACTTTCCAGGCAACCTCCAACTGGACAGCTCCGCTGGCAAAAGCCTCGTCCTATCGAGCTCAAGAACAACTTCACCGGTCAAACCATTAACGCTACACAGCCAGCGCCATGGTGCTGGCAGAGCTACCCGTCATCACTTGCATTCAATCGTGCTGCAAACGTCGAGGCTGGGTATAAGACACAACCGCAATCAGAGGACTGTTTGATTATGGATGTTCTTGTTCCGAGCAAGCCTGTGAGCAAGAACTTGCCTGTGCTGCTTCAGATCCATGGTGGGTTTAGCATCGGGTTCTGATAGTGATGTGCTAATAGAATGATGATAGGTGGTGGATTCGTTAGTGGAAGTGCCAATACTCCTGGAGATGGCCTTGTGAATGCTGCTAATGGACAAATTATCTATATCGCGATTCAATATCGCCTGGGCATGTAAGTGGATATATCTCACACAATCGAGCAGAACCACTAAGCCAACTTGTTGTCTACTAGGTTCGGATTTCTTGCAGGTTTGTGCCGGACGATGACTTGAGGGTGTAACGGTGGGTACTAATCCATTCACTTATAGGCTCCGAGGTAATGGCAGATGGTGTAGCAAATGCTGGGCTGCTTGATCAGAGATCCGCGCTGGAATGGGCGCAGCGTAATATCAGAGCCTTTGGTGGTGACCCAAATCGAGTTACAATATGGGGTGGGAGTGCCGGTGGGAGCTCAGTGTCATACCAGCTTATTGCTGGTGGTGCATTTGATGACCCTCCATTCTCTGCTGCTATTGCAGAGTATCCATGGTCAGTCACATATGTTTCATTGAAGCGCTCCTTCCCCACCTTACTATTGCACATAATCTGTACTGTGATCAAACAGAAAATGCCTCGAGGAGACCACTGGCAGATAATTCTTCGACGTCACTCGATGATACTGTCACCCAGAACTAATCATTCTCACAGGTGGCAACCACTACTCAACGCCAGCAGCCAGGACATACAATACCGCAACACGCTGAAAGCCGCCAACTGCTCATCCCTCCAGTGTCTACGAAACCTCCCAGAAGCTACACTTCGCGTGGTAAACCAGCTCACACAAAATATCTCTTATCCAGACGCACCAGGCAGTAAGTCCAACAAAGGTTCACCCCATCGAATCACACTAACGCCGTGTCTCCAGCCGGTACAGGCGATTTTTACTTCGGCCCCGTCGTCGACGGCAAGTTCATCCAAATGCTGCCCTCCCAATCCTTCAAGCTCGGCTACTTCCACCGCGTCCCCTTCATGACGGACCGCGACGCCTACGAAGGCGTCAACTATAGCAACCGGTCCATCACCACACAAGGCGAAGAAACCACAGACGCTCAGAAACTGTTTCCTTATGCTTCCAACTCCTTCTTCAACCGGCTATACCAGTTGTATCCGAGGTCAAACTATAACAGCACTTTCTACCAGCGCGTGGATTGGTTCTCGGATATGATTGTGGTTTGTCCAACGGCGTGGCAGGCACAGGCGATGAGTGATAGTAGTTATTTCAACACTAGCGCGGTGTTCAAGGTATATACAACTAAATCGAATATTTATACGTGTTGTCGCAGTCTTAGGCTAATATTATACTAGATGGTCATGTCAGCAGGTTCCGAACTTCACGCCGCAACCCAAGCCTTCCTCTACAGCAACACCACGGGCTTCCCAGCCGCCAACAACGCAACCCTCGCCACAATCCTCAGCAGCTATTGGATCAGCTTCACCATCGCCCACGACCCTAATCCCTATCGGAGTGCCAACGCGCCCTATTGGCCTAGCTATAGGACCGCAGGGAGTACGTATAATGATACGTTGACGGCATTGGCGGTGACGTATAATAGTGTGGGTGGTGTGCCGGATCCGGATGTAGGGGCGAAGTGTGATTTCTGGGGGAGGAGGGCTGAGGATGTTGCGAGGAATTGAGGGGGGTGGAAGGTGGGGTGTTGGTGAGGTGAGATGGAACTTGGGGGGGAAGACGTGGATTGAGTAGAGGGTATTTGATGGTAGATTGTGGATTATGTGGTATACGAGGTAAATGTACACTTTTACGTCTTCCTAAACGTGCTTATGACGGATATTTATCATTTCCCTTTCTTCCTACAATATCTAACCTGGAACCTTCCTACCCAATCGCCCGAACACCACGTACAGTGTAACATTGTGGCTAAACAGTGAATGATTTAGCAAGCGAGGAGTAGGACAGCATACTCGAGGTAGTGAATAGTGGCAATAGTCAGGAGGCTACTATTTGCAAAATGAGGATTATCGTGTTGGTAATGCTAATGAACGTCGCGCTAGGAAGAAGATTGACGGTCTGATTGAGATCTGTTCGCGGAACATCCACTTGTTCCTTCCTTCTCTACTGGTTTTATTCCACCAACAACGACCTCATTTATGGTCAACGAGCACATCCTCTTCGCGTTCAAGACTCCACTTACCTCAGAAGACATTCATTCATTTCAGATAGTAATCGTCTTCGCCTCATGAAAATACGTTCCGCGAAGCTCTGGAAGCTAAAGATTTTGCTTTTCCGAGAGGGTTAGTATCCCGTCCTCCAATTCTCGAGCTTAAACAAGTAGCCCTATGAGCATTTCTCGAGCAAGAGCCCTAGCCAACTAGCCGCTTTGAACTAATAGGTCATTAAATGCTCGAGAATCCTAGATTCTGGTCGTAGTGTTCTGAAGATAATAGATGATGACTGCAACGAGAATCACACGTGGGAAAGGTACTAGATGCGTCGCGATCCAGTAAGTGATGAAGGAGAGGCTTTGTAGACGAAGATGGTGTCTTTCGGATAAGACTATGAAGACATAGTTAATTATAATGACGAACGTCTCCAAGTGACCTATAAGTATTGAGGCGGTAAGCATGAGCATAAACGCGACGAGGACTTCGTTGGGCTCCAAGGATTCCCGATCCGAGGGTTCCCGCTTGATGAGATGAAACTTTTCAGTAGGACTAGAAAGTGAATCCTGGCATGCCTCACTAAGTGGCAGATTCAGAGACTGCTCGGTCAGTAACAGAGGCTAAAAATTAGCAAACATAGTACTTACTTTATCGTTGATACATGACTGCTTCAACTGCTGAGCAGCAGTCCACTGGTTGAACTTCCAGCTGTATATGGTATATGCGAGGGTGACGATCAGGGCAATAATAGTCGCTACACCGGACCATGTCATACTCTCGGTACTAAATCGTTGATAAAACCGCTTTGCTCTCGTGAAGGATGCCTGGCTTTGTATTGCTCGGCTAGCTATACTTGAGCTTGCTTGCAAGGTTCCATTCATTGCGATCGGAGATTGCGGGCTGGTAGACAATGTGGTGGTAGTGCTGGAAGTAGGTAGTGCCAGAACGTGGGTTTGCGTAACTGAAGCTTCAGATGTAGATCCTATTGCGGCTGGAGTTGAAGTGGTAGGCGCTGTTGACGGAGCTGTTGCAACGCTCGAGCTTTGCTGAGACATATTACCGTTACACTGGTGTGTAATCGGGTGGAAGAGGTAATTCAGCAGTTGGTGGAAAGTTAAGCTTAAATATTCTTATCCGCCATCATAGGCTATGACAAAATGTTAGACATATGTTCGTGGTCAGAGGAATAAAAGGTCGGTGGTGAAAAGTCGATTGCGGTTGGAATGTGAGTGGGAAGGTCGCATGTTGGTAATGATAAGGTACGTACCTTATCGTCGACAGCGTCTAGATCATGAGAATCCTTCGCCAAGACGTCGCGGTGTTTGAATGGATATGGTCAGCTACTTCCTGATGCAATGCAGGAGAAGTATGATGTAAGAAAAATCATTCACTTTTACAAAGGGGTATATCTACACTATTACGTCCTCCTAAACGTGTTCATGCTCGCGCTTCGCCTATCCTTTGGCCCTCTACCACCTCCACCACTTCGTTCGCCACTCTCCTCAGCCTGTTCTTTGAACTTATTCGGCTTGCCGTTAGCTCTTCCCTTCCCACTACTAGGTGCAAACGTAATCTCCCGCTCGCCTACCACACCACCACCTCTGTCTCTACCACTCGACCTTCCACCTATATCTTGCATATTCGCGGCTCTTACACCAAATGTCTGCACTTTTGTTTGTCTCGTGTTCGAAGCTCCATCGCGAGCAGACGAAGTAGCTGTCATCTTTGGACCATAGCGGGCAGCACGTCTGGCTAGTTTCTCTTGCCGCTTGGCCTCATCACGATCGTCCTTTGATACATGTCCAGATTTGCGGTAGGCATCCATACCAATCTTTGTGTCGCCAGTGCCTCTTCTTCTGTTGTTGTTACGTGCTTCATCGGCATTATCTTCGTCAGACTCGGAATCGGAGTCAGAATCTGGAGCGCGTGGCCGCTTGCCAGTGTCATCCAGCATTTCTTGCTCGACGGCTGTAAGGCGACGAGGATCGTTTGCGTCGCGACGTGCAACAGGGTGAGCGGCGCGGTATTCTGCGGAGTTCTCGTCCACCTCGAAGTCGGGATCTTGGAAGAGAGAGGAGAAACGAGGGTCAGAAAGTATGTTTGTGCTCTTCGTGTTCGTTTGATCTTCATATTCGTCTTCTTGGACATTTTCGACCTCCATTGCATTATTGACAGTATCCACAGCCTCGCCATCAGTTTTCGCCAGAGCGCGCTTGGCTTTCCGACGTTCATTCTTCTCATCCCGTTCGAGCATGCGTTCTGCAAGACGTTTGTTGACCTTGACAGTAGGAGTCTTCTTGATGCCACGGATGCGACTTTCGCGCTCTTTGTCAATCCGTTCTTGGATACTCTTCTGACGTCGCTCTATCCAGAGTTCGGGCTGTGAGATCAGGCGAGCTTCCTCATACAGCTGCTGATTGACCAAGTAACCGTGCATCATCGGTTTCAAAAGACCAGTCCTGCCTATGAGATGATCAAGATGAAGCGCGCGCAATTCAGGCACGGCGACGAAGCGGTAGTTATCGTATATCTCTCCAGCTTTATGGCTACCTGCAGCGCCAGTGTTAAAAGCGTTAGGGTCGTTGGAATCCTCGGCCATTTCTTCGACGAGATTGTCGAGAAATGAACACCATTTTGGTGCTGGACCGAGTTGAGGGATGAGGAAAGAGTGCTGCTGGCGACCTTCATTCGCAGTCAGTAGCATGCCGCTGTCTTTACACCAAGCAACAGAATTTATATCAACAGCTGGTTCAATTGACGTCCAAGGTGTACCATCAGTGGCGTCCCAAATTTTTATAATGCGTTTATCTGAGGAGAGTATCTTGTCTGTAGCTGAAAGGCTTTGAGAAGTTGTCGAGCTGGAATCTAAAAAGGTCAAAGTGTGAATTGGATAACCGTAGCCTTGGTCCTTGCGTAGAAGAGGTACTGGTGATCGCAAATCATACATGTGAATAAGGCCAGTCGAAGACCCAGCAGCAAGCGTGAGACCATTGCGGTTAAACTCTAAAGCTGTAACCTCATACCGTGAGTCATCAAATGATGTGCTTGTTGTGTTGGAGGGTGGTGAAAGGATGCCAACACGACTTCTTGAACGAGAATCCCAGAACTCCACTGTCCCTATCGACGTTCCGAATGCCAGAAGATTATGACTGCTCTCTCCTATTGCTGCTGTATTGACTGATCCTGCATGTATACCGCCTTGTAATGCGCCACCCCCTAAGCTTGTAAAGTCATCGCCACCGACATCCACCTCGTATCCTTTCATAAAGCGACCGACTTCCAGATTCAGCCGAAAGACTTCTCCCATACCACTATCATTCACTCCGACACATGGTATCAACGCTTCTGCTGACCTTCGATCATACTGTAGGTCTCGGCCATACCGTGGTATTCGCGTTGTGTAGTGACATCCTCCTGGGTTGTGGAATTCCAGCCAGCGGTCCGTTTGTAGATGCAGAGATTTTGAATAGTCTGAGGAGAGTAGGATGAAGGTTTCATTTAATACGTTTGTATGTCGAGCATAGGATAATGAGAGATGTGGTGTATAATGAACGTGCATCTGCGGTTTATATGTTCCCGTGCTGACGATCCAGTCACCATCTTCGCTGACACGTATACAGGAGCTTGCTTCCTCGAACTCAAAATCCTGTAATAGCTCAATGCGATTTGCATATTCTGGATCTTGCTTCAAACTTCGCTTTCGCTTTCGTGCAAGCCATTCTGGTAATGGTCGAGCTGTGGAGGAACCAGAGATTGTATATACTGGCACTGTTCCTTGGTTGGATAACTTCATCTCTCTCTTGTTTTCCTCGGCCAGCGAGGCAGGTGAGTTAGAGGTAGGATGCGACAGGTGTAGCAAGACTTGAAGATAGAAGATTTAAAGAAATATATCGAGCATGTGACATGTCTTCCCCAGATTGTTATCGATAAAGTATCCTTGGCGCGAAGATCACTTGGACGTCGGTAATAGAGTGCAATATACCAAACGTGCTTGCCCTTGCCTTGTTCTGCCTAGCGACTGCCTGCTGATTTTCTTGATTGTCTTCAAGATCCTTTCGTACTTTAATTTCATTCAATGAAGCTACACATCAGAATAATCAAGCATTATCATCTCTGCATTCCGTGACGGCGGTCTCCGGGGCCATGGATTTGCTCAAGCAATGCACCACTACTGTGCATCTCATACAAGGTTACTCAACTATCCAGTACCGTGTCTATGAACTATCAGCTGCATCCCTTGCCCAGCATATACGGCTAAAGGAAGACCTCTTACAGAACGAGTCATTGTTTAAGGAGTACCTGAGAGTTCAAGCTATTCGAACTACAGAATGGGCGCTTCGAAACAACGGTGTGCTGGTCGCTGCCAATGTTCACGCGCAGCTCTGGCTCTTCGGCACTTCACAGGAGCAGCTAAACGAGAAATTAAAAGGCTGTGGTCATGTTACTGATGCTGCATTCAGCATTGATGGAGTGCCTTCTTGGAGATGTAGGTCAAGTCACAACGTAGAACGATGACAAGCCTGACAATAGATAGTTCTGCGATCAGGTAGTGTCTATGCTAGCGATATCTTGAAGGATCCAACTATGACGCAAAAGCCTGCTACAGCAGCTTCGGCAGTAGATCAATTCAAAGCTAGTGCTCTAGCTGGAGATGCTCCTCGCTCGAAAAGTTCTTCACCACTTCCAGATGATCCACAATTCTCACACACTCGCATGCACCTTTTCTTCATGGTCGCTTGCATGCAATCAATTGTCCTCCAAATGTCAAAAGTAGGCGGAGTGATTCAAATGAACTTTAGGACTGTTGCAATTCAGCAAATGGCGCGCTGGACACTATGCGGCCTTGACATATCGCTCACACAGAAAGGCGATATCTTGGTTTCTATGAATACGGATGATATTTCAATTACCAACATGACATCGAGTCTGAATTACGACAGAAGCAAAACGAGTCGACATTCTACGATTGTCCGCGTCGCGCCAGCCGGCAGACTTGGCCGAGTGCTTCCTGACAAACAACCAACCTCATCTAGTAATATAGGGCGTGTTCAAGATTCGTCTTCTGTCGCAGCATGGAGAAAAAGTGTGGTCGACGTTCTCGCAAGACGATACATAACAGTGAAGCTCGAGGGTGGAGATGACGCATGGTGCCGTGTGCGATTGAGTGAGGTAACCAAAGATATGCTCAACCGCAGGGCAATGAAAGTATTAGATGAGCAGGGCGCATTTGAGTGGCCCAAAGAGCTATGTTTCGATTTCGACGAGCACAATAGCTCTAAAGATGTACATTTTAGTCATCACACGTCGAGTCTCGACGATATTGGATTAACCTTTTTTGCGCAGAATGGGGAAAACATGTGGAAAGATCCCTTGGATGAAGCAGAAGAGGTTTGGAATCTGGCCAGATCCAGGGATGACACCGGTGAAGACGATGTGATGGGTGAAGAAGTCTCAACTGCCGCGGTTCTTGAAACTGGGAGCGGGTCATTAGAGATGGACTGGGAACCGCCTCCTCTTCAACATGTCCAAGATATGGAAAAGGCTGCTCTATTGTATCCAACACCACCAGATGGAGCCCCTGCAAGCACTGTCTCAGCGCATCTGGTCTCAGAGCAAAGCTCAGATCAACGCAAAGAGGTGGGTGATGACTTCCAAGATCTATTTGACGATCCAACTGTCAATATTACCGAAGATGACTTCAGCTACTTCGATCAGCTTGATCCCTATCAAAGACAAGCTCAGGCAGCGACAGTCAGCATTATCGCCTTGTCCGATACCGTGATTGAGGATCAGCCAGTCTTGCATGGAAGATCGCACGAGGCAGTGGTAACAGATGACAGTAAAATTACCACTCCGCAAAATAGCAAACCACAAACCCAAGGTCAATATGTGGCGGCATTCCCTAGACACAAGGTAGACCAGGGAAACACTTTGTCTCCCAATAAAACAAGCCCTATACTCGAGAACTTTCCTCGATCTAGCTTTCCTCTTCCGTTAGGATCTGACCATATGAGGCTCAACTTGGACAAGAAGTATAGCCGCAATGGACGCTTCGGAAGCACAGATATAAACAAAGCTGGACTAAACAACTCAAAGATACCGGAATTGAACACCTCCACATCAAATCCAAATGCTCTGATGAATATCAATCCTTTATGGAAAAGGTTTCAGCCGTCAAGAATTGATCTAACAACAGTCGAAAGTGATAGCGAATCTTCGACAAGTGATTCACGTCAGGAGTCAGAATCTGCCATGAGAAAAGGCGTGAAGCGAGTGAAGATAGCAGAGAATGGCTCAGTTTCTATCTCGAGTTCAGTGGGCACGCCAACCATGCATGATGCGTCCGACATTGCCTCCAAACATGAACAATCGAAGATGTACCATTACATGTTCCTCCACATGCTCACCAGAAGCTCTCATATGGACTGGTCGCTCTCTTCGTTTCCTGCCCCTTCCGGAAAGCTTCGTATCTGTAATACATCTTCGACCTGGACACCGGAATCATTTATCGAAACAGCGCAGCTTGCAAGCGCACAGTTGGTCACTTCAACAAGTCCCTTCATGCCGCGCTGTCCTGGAGGAATGTCATCTCTTTCAGGATTGCAAGATAACCTGGTATTAGCTGAATGTACTAACTTGATCAGAAGTTGCTTGGTTCAAGCATTTGATGCTGAGGCTGTACAGCAAGACGTCTTTGTTAATTCTGCAATCCAAAGCATCAATAAACAGCCCAGCAGTCAGAAGTTCCAGCCAAAGCCAGTGCCTCGGCGGAATATCATTGATCAAGCTGATCGATCTGACAATTCTGATGCGGTTAGAGTCTATGACATACCTGCGCCTATGCTGCGCGTGCAAAGATGCGAGAATGAGCTTTGGGACTTGTTACCTCCAGCATACGCATTTTGGCAGATGCTCGATCTAGCTCCCGTGCGCGGGCCCAAAACTGTAAAAGCACTGTTCTTGTATCCTGACAACATGGGACTTCGGATGCAGCTCATTCGGTTTACGAACATGTTGAAAATCGTTTGGCAAGGCAGTCGACTTGGCAGTCATGATATACTGTACGATCCTCACGTCAACAACGGCTGGATTCCTGTCCGAATGGAGTTCGGAAAGTCTTTAAAAGCTGCCATTAACGCTTATAGATCAGAATGCCTAAAGCTTGGTACGTGTTTTATCCATCAAGATCTACCTGATAGCTGACAGCATCAACAGCAGAGAGACTGCGATCGATTGGACCGAAAGAAGATGAGACCATAGTTATTTACATTGTCAATCCTTTCGCGACCGAAACCGCGCTGTTTGACCTTTGCAGCTGCTTTCAGGCTATTATAGAAAACATCTTCACTAAAGCTAAGGATGAGACTGATATATCATCGTGGACCGACTACAATCCACCTGTGCTCCAGCTTATACCCATACGAATGATTGTATCATTGGACGGACCCGTCATGCCCGATCCACAAGCCACCGCGCGTTTATGTCGCGAGGTATATGGTCGTTGTCCAGGACTTCTAGAGAATTACAAAGGTGATGCTCTTACCACACCTCTTACTAGCGCCATTGAGCTAGCGGATGATCCAGCAAAGGACTTTTCATTTCAGCTAACGACTATACCACCATCGAGCCTATTACAGGACAACTCTTGTCTGCACATCGCGTACTGTCGAAGCTACGATGATTTGTGGATCACAGCTGCATGGACCGATGACACAGGAAGCTTTCAGCATCAAGCATCCTACTACATGGGCAAAGGTCAGTCGGTGGCCAATATTGCTCGGGAGATTTGGGTTTCGACTTTCGATTTCATCAATTCGAGAAAAGTACATTGGCATTTGGTTCTTGCCAGTGCGGCCCCAATGCCACTTGCAGAAAGGAAGATCTGGCGCGACCTCGCTGTTCGAACGAAACCCGAGCCTAATGGCCCGACTTTCAATTTGACATTGATATCCACGAATACTGCGCCAGTATTTCAGATCTATCCAAGACCGACGAATGATCTTTTTTGTGCTGCAAAGGTGGTTGAAAAAGATACTGCGACACTCAACCTCAACTCACTACCATACAGTACACCAGCAAACGCAACCTTTTCTCCGATCTCCACCACACCTGCAGCCACAGCCGTACAAACGCCAATGAGCATACCCGACACATCCACCCCACGAACTTCTTTCTTCCCACCAAACGCCAATCCGCTAAACACCCCGGTTCTTAAACCCGCCGACAACGACCCATCAACCAGACTAATCGACCTCACCGACGAAACATGCGGCATAATTCTCTCTCGCCGCCTCAATGTCGCCCGCGCAGTGATCGACTACCACCCCGCCCTAGCATCCGGGTATCTGGTCAAGAGAACAGGAGTTAGTGATACAGACGTCGCCGCCGTCCTTGAAGTCAACATCATGGCCATTGATCTCGTTCCTGCTGGCACAATACCGCGTGGATTGAAGCCTAACGTGCCGCAGCAACAATCTGTTTCCGGCATTGCTGGGAAAGCTGCGGTGTTACCACTAGAACAGGCGTCAGCTGCTGGGAATGAAGCGGCTAGGCTGGCGGCGAGACAGAAACGGTATGATGTTGCGTTGCGCGAAGTGTTGGCCATGTATAGACGGTTGGCGTTATTGGCGAAGGTCAGGGGGTTGCAGGATCAGAAGGGGACTGCACCGTGGCATGTTGTGGTTGTGATGAGGATTGCGGAGGGATTGAGGAGGTGTGCTGGGGTGCCTGATGCGTGGAAGTGAGATTGGAGAAAGAGAGAGAGAGAGAGAAAGAATGAATGCATGAGAGAGATGGTAGTAGTCTGGATTTGTTGATTATGATTAGTAGGTCGTGCTTTTGGCGCACTGTACTACCTGTGGTTGCCAACTTGAAAACATATTTCAAAGGTGCAATGCATCCTTATATCCCATGTTTTACACACGTGTGCTAATGCCCTCCTATGCTATGCTACGCCTATCTCCTCACACTCATACTAGGCACAGGAACAGGAAACTTGCGCCCAGACACAAACATGCCTTTGATCCCTCGAATCTCCTTTCGAATATTCGCAACCTCATCATTCTTCTTCTCTTTCTCCCCTTCCTTCCCACTACCATACACACTCCCTCCACCACTATAATACGAATCCCGCCCTGAATAAGCACTCGATGCCAATCCCAACAGGTAATCATTCAATTCATGCACGGCTTTTCGGACGTCGGAGTTTGTGCTGTCGGTGTCGCTTTGTGTGGAAAGGGTTGTGGAGAGGAGGGTGGATAGGTTGGTTAGGGCGGCGATTTCGTTTTCCGCGCTGTTGTTGGGGGCGTCTGTGGTGGTAGTGGTTGTGGGGTTTGGAGAAGTGGATGAATTGGGTGAGGACGATGTTGATGTTGGCGAGTGTGATTGCGTGGTGGTGGTGGTTTTTTCCGGGAAGGTGAAGAGGGCTTTTCCCAGAGATGCGTCTCCTTCGTCTGAGTCTGTTTTGGTGTCATCTTCGCCTTGCTTTTCCTCATTTTCTTCGCCGTTTTCTGGCGTCGAGGCTGACACTTTGCTGTAATTGTGATTGTGATTGTGATTGTGGTGATTGGGATCGATGGAGACAATACCCGCTAGCTTTTCATTCAATATATCAATGTTGCTTTGTGCATTCGTAGCGAAGTCGTGGCGCGCGGAGTGTAGCGCGCCGAGCATGGGGTTGATGAGGTAGGTTGAGGTGCCGTAGATTGTTGCGGCGAAGGTTGTGAGGAAGTAGGCGAATGTGGTTAGGCGGGCGGGTGTGACGAGCGGGGGGGAGGTGTGGGTGGGGAGCAGGGATTCGGGGTAGGTTATTATTGGGGGGATTGGTGGGAAGGAGGAGGGTTGTTGTTGTTGTTGTGGTTGGAGTTGGAGTTGTGAGGGTTGTGCTTGTTGGTGCGAGGTTTGTGATGCAGCTTCCGGTAATGGCGCATCTGACTCTACTAACGCTGTGTCCGGAGGCGATGGTGGTGTCGGGTTTGTCGCGGATGATGTGGCTTGCGACGCATTCAATGCCTTCTCGGCTTGCTCTTTCGACAGCCCTTTGGAGGTAAGAAAGGACATCTTCCTATCGACGGAAGCATGCTGAACATTGGGATCCTGAAGAAACTTATTGACTAGTTCCAGGAGCTTCTCTTGTTCTGTGGTGGATGTGGTGGAGATTGCTATTGTGGTTTCTGCTGTCTCGTGTTCTGCTGTTTGGTCTACTGCGTCTTCTTGCGTGCTTGAGTTGACTGGGTGGGATGTCGGAGGTGGTGTTGTAGCTGTCTGCCATGATGGCGAAGCACTTGAATCGGGCTTCTTGTCTTCACTCATTGTAGGTGGAATGAGTCTAGTAGAGGCTGTCGTTGTTGAAAAGTCATGTCAAGTTCCGAGGCACACTTGAAACACACGTTTCACATTGTCCAACGGGTTTCGCCCTGCCAGGCGTTCTGGGGTAGTCGATCTTCCGTATCAACGTCAATCAAGTAACGAATATTAACAAACAAAGGTGCAATAATATTTATTGGCAACATCTACACTCATCTCATTCAATAATGTCAGAAAGACCGGTCAAAAGACTACGGAGACTGAGTACAGAGGACGACGACGACGATGTAACAGGCAGTGACGATTGGATACCAGAAGATGTCAAAGCAAAGGCAGGAGCACCAAACTCAGGAAGGTGCGTTTCACACTCGTCCTTTCCTTTCCCAGCCTATGTATGAGAGTGTTTCGGTGTCTGCCCGGGTATGAACAGAACAGCAACCAAGTCGCTCTCGCTTGCGGCCATGCCTCGAAGAAGTAATCGTCAAGCCGCCAGCATCGGCGATACCAATGTCAATGACACGTTCGATCACTTCAGACAACTTGAATGAGTAAAGCTGAACAGAACTGATATCTCGACATAGAACCTCACAACAAAATGATCATATCACTGCGCGATCACGAACCACCCGTGGCGTCGCGATTCCCGCCTCAGCCACCGTCCACCGCACCTCCTCAGCTGCCTCTGGTCAACGTTCCATCCGCCTCACAGTCAAAGCACCGCCCAGCAAACTACGCGCCGTCACAATGGGCTCCGAATCGCCCGAAGTGGAAAAACGACCAAGTAGCAGTGCCAGTCGTCGCAGCAGCAACAGTAAAAGCCAAGGCCGAGAAACACTATCTCGTGGCTCAAAGAACCGTCCGGCCATTGTTGAGAGAGACGAAGACGATGATGACGACATGGATGTAGATATGGATGATGAAGATGAAGTAGTTACTAGACCTTCATCATCCGCACGAGGCAAATCCAGCGCGCCTACACCTACTCCAGCAACCGCAGCAGCAAAACCCGGCTTGACCTTTCGCATTCCCAAGAAACCAGGCACGGAGACGAAGAAGCCGTCGCCGGAACAACGTCTCAAAGCAGCGCCTAAAATCACAGCAGTCGAAGACAAACAAGTCGCGCTTGCGAACGCCTCCGACGACGAAGAACTTTCCGAACTCGACGACGACGACGAGATTGAAGGACGAGAAGAGGACGTTGATGAAGAAGAAGAAGAGCAAGACGAGGACTCCGAAGAAGACGGCGACTCCGACGACGACGAAGAAGCAGAGGAAGAAGAAGACGACGACGCCGAAGCAGACACCGATTCCGATCAAGAAATGACCGAAATACCCTCTGCACTCGACCAGCTCACCTCCGCCGCCGCCGAAAACGCAAGTGATTCCGAACTAGACACTTCTCAAACCGGGACACCAGACCCTTCCCGCCTAACCCGCCGCCAACGCGGCGCACCCGACGACACACTGCTCGCACTATCCAACGAAGCCACGAAGAAGAAATTCCTCACCGCTGAACAAGTAACCATGCGCAAAGCGGAAATGGCGCGTCGACGGAAAGATTTGAGCGAGAAGCGTGCGCAAGAGGAAAAGGATGATACTCTGAAGAGGTTGTTGGAGAAACAACCGAGTAAGAAGAAGGGAGGGCTTAGGACTATCGGGGAAGAGGATATGGAAGTGGATGAGGATGGAGAGGTTGTTAAGTTTAGGGCGAAGCCGGGGTGGGTGAAAACTGTGATGGGGGTGGAGGGGACGAGGGTGGGTGTGCCGGAGGAGTGGTTGGAGGCGCCGGTGGGGAAGGTGTTTGAGGGGTGTAAGGCGAGGATGGAAGGACTGAAGGTTACAGGGGGCACGAGGTTGGTGCAGGAGGTTGAATGATTGATGCTAGGTGTGAGAAAAGCAGACTTGTGTCACTCTTGCAACTCAAGAAGCACAAAGAGCTTATCTACGTGAGGTCAATAAGAAATAAGATCACACGTTATACAGTAAAGGTATTATATATCGTTTTCCATCCTTGCATCGGCCATTTCCCCCATCCTTACGAGCTTCGGCTCACCACCCTCTTTCTTCCTTCTTGATATAGAAGAGAAGGCGAAGCACGACAGCCATGTTCAAACTCATACGGACGGGCTCAACACCCTGCTCCATTTCCTTCTCGGTGACTTAGAGGTAAGGCGACATGTGTCGAGAGCTGTATTGTATATTGTATATTGGATACCCATCCATCCTTATCCTATTCCGCCCCCGCAACACAAACCGATGCAATCGATCCATTGTTCAGACTCTACCCATTATCGTAGGCTGGCGGCGTGGGTAGGTGAGGAGGGGGTGTGGGGGAGGTATATGAATGTCTTGGTGGTGGGAGAGAGGTATACAAATGTCTTGGCGGTGGGAGGGAGGTATACAAATGGAGGTGGTTGGTGGGTGGGAGATGTATGAATATGTAGCTAGCTTTTAGTAACATTTGCGTTTTACCGGTAGATGAGACGAGCGCACTGGACTGGACTGGACTGGACTGGGGTCACTGAGGTAAGCAAGACTGATTGAGGGGCGTGAGTTAAGAGGTGGAAGGAAGGAGAAGGGAAGGTAGGGGATGGTTGGTGGATGTGTATATTGGATGTTTTTGTGTGATGAAGACGACGTGATGTGCTGAGGTGGTGTTGGGTTTAAGGGAGGGGGAGGGGGGTAGGAAGGGAAGGGTGTGCATTTGGGGGTTTTATAGTCATTTTGCGATGGTTCGGTCTAGTTTTCAACACTATACGCACCATCATTCTTCTAACCATCTCCTTCGCAACCAGAAATATAAAGCCTCACTTCGTCCTTCCTCCCTCCCTCGAAGAAGCATATCCCTCTCTCTGCCCCACATGCATTCTCCTTGACTTGCCTGGCTACTCTTCTCCACATCTTCCCATACAACCTCCTCCCTCTCACATCCCCACGCATCTCCTCTCCTCTGCCATCGTTCATCATCATCATCATCCGACTCTACATAACAGTGCAAGGAATGACACAACACTGACAATCATCACCACACCAGCAACTTTTGACAACTGGGACTTTGCTCTTGATCATTGAGCTTGCTGCTGAAGATCCGGAGGTAGCAGAGGCTGAAGAGTTGGTTGTTGTTGTTGATGGTGGTGGCATTGTATTGTAACTCTAGTTTTGAGTGAGGGGTGCCCGGGGTGAGAGGTGAGTATGTGTGGTGGTTGCGTGTAGTGTGGTGTATGTGGTGTGGTGTGGTGAGTGGTGAGTGGTGTGTAGTGTGTGCAGGGGGCGGAGGTAAGTGCCGCGTATGAGAAGATGAAGTGGTGAAATCGTTCTATTTGATCGAATGGTTCTAGAGTCCTGGTGTGCGGAGGGTGGAAGCTTAAATATCGAGTAGCTGAGGGTGGTGAGGATGGCAGACAAAGGAATGTAAAGTAGATAAGACCTTGTGAAACACAAAGCGTTGGCGGTGACGTTGTGAAACGTGCCGTTTCATCCGAAAGGCGGGGTAGGGCTGAAACTAGACTGAAACAGCAAGCTACCGCGTAATCATAAATGTATTGCCTCTAAGAACTGTACAAGAAGTATACTACTTCGACCCCATCAAACAGTACATGTTCAGCACTTGAGCAAGTGTACTCTTCCCGCCATACTCCTTTCCAAAGCAATCTACCTCATCGACCCCTGCGTACTCCACACAAGTGTCTCCCCACACAACTGACTCACGGTCTTGATGTCCGCACTATTCGCAATATCACTCAGCAATTCCGAGTCTCTCAATGGCTCATTCAGGATCTGGAACTGTGACTCTAGATCAGGTAACGGCATTGACGATGGCAACATCAATGCTGGCAGTGACGGCGACGATCTGTCGAGTTCAAAATTGGGTGTAGGTGGTACAGAAGGGTCTGAGTGCGTGAGGACCGGAGCTGGCGGAGGAGGTGGAGAAGATTCGATAGGTTCCTGCTTAATCTGCTGTTGGTAATGACGAGTAGGTGGAGGTTGTGTCAGGTCGACTGTAGTCGCTTGTGACGAAGGTACGACTAGTCGCTTGAGTCCAATTTCAGATTGTAATGATTGCAGTGCGGGGGCTCTATTCGGAGAAGTTCTTGGAGTCTGTGATTCTGTGGAGCGTGGTATGGACGTTCGTACTGGTGACGAGCTGGGTGTGTAGTATACTGTGAATTGACTTTCTTCTTGCGAGTCACGGATGATTTCTGATCGTAGTCGGGGTCGACGAAAGATTTGGTCGTCGGGTGGTGGTATTGATGAACTTCGATGGGGTCGTTTGGTTGGTGATGCAGATGGGTTTGGCAAAAGACGTGTAATCTCGTCTGGCGGTGTTAAAAGTTGCTGTGATAGCTTCGGCAGAGGGCCGACAGGATTTACATTTTCGTGCTCCTCGTCAAGATCGACATTTGATTGCTGACTTGGTCCTGTTCGTGTTGGAGTGTTGTCACGTTGAGCTACTATATCCGCATTGAGCTCTTTGAGAGGTGCTCGTCGAGGGGATATTTGTGAAAGTGTTAGAGGTGTTGCCGCAGGTGACTGAGATGATGGAATCTCCATCTTGATGGGCTTTTGCGGCGTCTTGAACTCTGGTATCGATTCTGGACGCTTTGGTGATGGCGTCGCTGAGTTTGGCTCTTTCTTGACAATATCCTGCACGTCTGCATCGTGGTCGACTTCTCCATAAGTCCTACGACCTCTCGTAGTTTTGACGTTTAGAGACATCTGCAAACCATCTTCATATCCTTGCCAGTCCTGATCTGCTGGATCATAAGCTCGGTTAAGCTGATACGGTTGTGTTGCGTGGTATAACTGTGTCTCAATTGGAAGTGGCATCTCCTCCTCGTCTTCCTCATCTTCCGTATCTTCTATCTCCCGCTTTTCAGTGTCTTGCTGTTCAAAATCCGGCAGGTCATCCGAATTGTACGCCGCATTGATAGCTTCATCACCAGAATCCGAGAAATTCGTAAAGAACGGCATTTGCGTTAGTGTTGATTGACGCCTCTTCTTTTTCTCGTCCTTTTTGCTCTCTGATCTTTTTCGCTTCCTTTTAGTTTGTTCCTCTTCCTCGTCTGACAGATGAGAAGATTCTTCATCCTCCTCAAATGATGGAGTTGAGACGAAGTTGACCTGGGTGAGGGTGGATTGATATGAGGTGGGTTCAAGTGATAGCTCTCGACGGACGTTGACGCGAGCATGCCGTTCTGGAAAGCGAACTTGTCGTATAGTGGGTTTGCAAGTGTGCTCTTGCCATTCATTGGTCTTGACCTTTTTGCGTGTGGATGGCATGTTTGTGGTTGTCCCGATGCTTTTCGAGGGAGTTTACAATTTCATGGGTAGGCAGATCAGTGTAAATGAAGTCGGAGGAGGAAACAGCTGTCAGGTCACAGCTTCGGGTCAGTTCAATCGTCGTGCCACTGGTATAATTACAGCTTCTAGTCACAGTTGACAGATATTCAAAGATGAAGAGAGAACGATATCGATGACGCGTAGGTGACACGTGCTCACGCGACGCGTTTTGCCTAAAGATTTGCTTCTGCCACATTCAAGCTTCATCATACCACTACTTCATGCATCCACAATCTGTGCTCTAAAGCTGAAGTGGATGAGGTCAATTGCGACGGTCCTGCCAATGGAAGCACACCACCTCTGTCTACCTGAATGACAGATCGATTACATGCATCTACATGTCCCTCCGATCTATTGATCAGGGCAAATTCATAAGCCAACCTGCTGCGTCCACTACCTGCTTCTCAAAGGGAATGAAAGAATGCCCTAGCAACTCCTTCTCAGTTGGTCCAGCGTCCCACTTACTCCAAAGCGTGACTATATCTCCTAATCAGCGCGAGAAACGACGAAACGACCAAACAAGCACATACCTGCAGATCCTGGAATAGGTATTTTGCCATTTTTCACCTCTTCTGGGTAATGCTTCTTGACTATGTCCGCTGCGCTCTCCCACGCTAGCGAGTTCTTAGTATGTATTTCCATACGCAAGATTTGAGCCAACTCACCAGGACCATACGGACCCTCTGCGGCCACCACGTAATTCTTGTAGCTGCCCGGCACTTTCTCACAATCCAATGCATTGACATGCGCTTCCGCCACATCATTAATATGAACAGTCTCGTTACTGACTGGCACTGGAGGCTCGTCGTCAGAGACGCCATAAAACATGTTGAACTTAATCGGAGCGAACAGCCATCCCAGGGTGATATTACTTCCATTGAAGCCTTCCTGTTTGTTGTGTGCCAGTGGATGGGGTCCCAGCACAAACCCAGGATGGATGTTGACAATTGAAAAGTGGCGAGAACTGTTCTTCTCTACGTAATCGTCCACCATGTTTGTGGCAAGAGTCTTGGAGGTCAAATACCACTCAAAGCGGGTGTCTTTCTCCAGGTCTAGTGTTCGTGTAGCCGCGACGCGAGTCTGTGCATTAATGGCTGATGCGGCAGTCCTCTGGTCACCTCCTGCAGCGATGGCAATGTTGTTGGGGTAGGAGGGAAACTGTGATGCGTATTCCTTTAAAGCTCCAATGGAGCCAGTGAAAACGACTCTCTTGATAGTCTTGGTGGTCTCAGCAGCTGAAAAAATAGCAGTGTTTCCTGCAATTGCCGCAGCAATCAGATCACCCTACAAGTTGGTGTCAGCATTGGCAGGTTTAGAGCTACTTGGTAGAAACTGACGGGTTGGGTTGGGAGAGGAGACGCTACGTGAATGATGTAGGAGCATCCTTTAGCTGCCTCATGGTAGGCAGTCTTGCTGGTATTGTCCGCGACGATAATGAATGACAGTGCACCGCTCGAAACATAAGCTTGCATGTCTGGAGCATTCGTGATATTGTCCATAGCATCTTGCCGGCGGACAGCAGCACGGACATGGTAGCCAGATTGGAGAGCCTGCTGTATTACCGCGAAGCCAATGAAGCCACTACCACCAGTGATCAGGACGAGTGCAGATTTGTCACTCATGATGAATGTGCTTTGAATGTATGTCTTGCTGTGCCTCTTTATCTTTGCTGCTTTGTCATTCCCTCATGATGGGAATCATACGCCCTTTATAACACGGCCTACAGTAGAGCATGTAAGCACTAGTCCCCGCAGCTGACAGCTTACTTGTCTCACAGCAATGCAGGGACTTCGGTAAGGCCCACGCCGAGCGACGAGAAAGGAAAGAGGTGTCCACCTTTGACATTGTGACTGAACTTAATTTGGGGATGTGTAAGCAGCGCTCAAATTCTCTACGGCGGAGTTGAAGTGCATCGTGACTTCTCAAGCGCAGGACACCTTTCAGACTTCGGCGTGACGACCAAATATGACATTGCATCAAGACGAAGGTGCTCAAGAAGAGCAGGAACTTTTTCGTTCCTTGTGTTGACAGTCAATCGTTGACCACCATGGATAAACTCGAGCTTCAGCATTACTACAACACTCTCTTCAACAGCTATCATATTGCATAACATGGCATCATTGCCAGGCCTCAGCGGCGACACATCAAGCCAGCCTACACAACCATCACACTCCTTCGCCATGTCAGTGGCAACAGTGGCATCGCCCCAACTGAATTCGTGCTGTGACTGTTGCCCAAGAGGATACAGACTGCCAGGCAATACATATCCATTCAATTTCCCATCATGCCCCCGTCGCAACATTGCCAGAGAGAAAAAGCGAAGCTACTTGAAGTCATTGCTCTGAAGCTTGTCCCGGAACTTTGAAACTACAAGGAAGTGTCACTCCGGTTCTTATCCCATCCTTCGCAAGCATCCCGATTCTTCATGCCAGCTCTCGAATGGAAGGACGTCAGTCTTCATTAGATGATCCATTTGATCTTCAAACCATCTTTACCATTCAAAGGCATACAGCACATTCAATCCTAGCATATCGTGATGTGGCTGAAAAGCATATCCTGTAAGAAAGATGGTCTAAGCGGATATCAAGGTGACACAGCTTCAGAATTGTGTTTCCTGTTTCAGCGATGGGTCGCTGTTTCCTCGTTCGCTTTGTTTCCTTGGCAATGGGCAATTAATCATCTTCACTTCGCTTCATTGCATTTCATCTCATTTCATGTCAACGCCATTTCATCTCATCCCAGTCAGTTAGTCTCAGCTGAGACCCGTCTCTTTCTGCTCAACACCCTCACACCACCTGTATCTTCGTTTCAAGATCCAGAGCTCGAACCTGAGTCGACAATGACGCAGCCACGCCCAGCTCAATTTGCTATTGACCTTACTCATGGCGTCGCTCCGTTCACAACAATGGATTATCATATCAAAGTGTTTAGCTACTTTCTCGCTTTTTACCGCTTTCAATCCGCCACAACTGCTTCGCCTGACGACAGGCTGAAGTGTTCGAACACTGCTACAACGGTCCGTGTCACACTTTTGTTCTTCGCAGGTTTCGATTTAGCACAGAAACTGACACTATCTTGGGACTTAGTTGGAAGGTCATCTTCTCGTCATTTCGGCTAGAAGAGCCAAGTTGTACGACCTTAAGAAGCGCAAGGCATTCTTTCCCATCCCTGACGCGACCACTCTTCCAAATCCACACTACATCGACACCAACTCTTTGATTCAAATGAAGGATCAAGTTGAAGCTGAATTCAGGCGCCTCGCTCAGGAGCAACTTGACCACGAGCATTCGTATTCCGATCAACTCAGTCTGCTTGAAAGGATGGCGAATGATGCAGCGAGCACTGCATTCGTTAGAGGTTGGGCTGGTGACATAGCACCACCTGTCTATACCGCTCGGAGCTAAGTTCTACAATCTTCAAGGGTCTGCTGTGGATGAGTTGGTCTGTCAAAGCACAAATCTTGGATCTATCTGACGTCTTGACCCAGGGTCGTGGTCCAAAGCTGACGACGTGATATCGTCTATCGAGCATGACGACGCCAGTAAAGATAAAGATGATGCTTGGATGAGGATGGTAGGAGTCTGCTCAAGGACAAAAAACCTGGTGAAGAGTGGAGCTGATGAATTGTTCATGTGTTGATGGACCGCCACATGAGAAACCTGACTTTGTTGAGTTTGGTATTGGTCTGGGAAGAAAAGGGTATCCATTATTGCCATATATCAAATGACTCCGCTGGTTCTTCCAAAACTATGAATGAAATTGTTTGCAGATTTCGGAAAGCTGTGTGTCATTCGTGAATGTTCGCAACAGGCATCCATCCATCCAGCAACGAGTGTGGTGATGCTCAATTATGAACATTGAAGAGCCACCTCCTTGGGACAGCTCGTGCTGGAAGATCGTGCTCATGTCGGTCTATGCAGCCGGACTCAAGGTATTGTTGCCATAGCCTCCCTCCGCACTTTGAGGCGTAAGATGACCAGTACTCCATCACCTTATCCCACCAGTCGCGATCGATGATGTCAAACTCAACCCATTCTGGTTTTTCAACACCCACCCAGTGCACCAAATAGGTACCGGCTTTGGAGTCTTCAATGTAGTCGACTTCCTTTGCTACCTCATCCATGTCCTCCACTTCCTCCTTGACCTTCTCCTCTTGGGAGTGAATTTGTGTCGGGTCATCCTCATCCTCCTCCTCTTCTTGTTCTTCAACTTGTTCATCGTCCTCATCTTTTTCATTCTCACCACTATCTTCATTTTCCTCGTCTTCATTGATAGAATCATGGACAACATCATTCTCGTAGTCAAGCTCAGGGGTCGTCGGTGTCAACCCATTAGAGATATCAGCCTGTCGTGCAAATTCGGCGTAATCGTCACGCAACTTCTCACATTTTGGCAGCTCTCGCTGGTACATTCGAAGAGCTTGGAGCATCTCGGGCAACATCTCGGCTCGCTTACTTGTTGCTTGGAGAGCCTGTTGCAGTGCTTCGCCAGTCAGACCCTAGCCACGCAGTTTTTTTCTTTCGACAAAGGCCTCTCTTTTCCGGAGCTCGACCTTCATGTCATGAATATCATGCTTGAGTTGTGAAGCTACGTCCATGTCTTTTTTTGCAACCTTTTCGGTGCGAAGTCGAATTCTTGATTTGAGCTAAGGTGAGAAGACCAATGAAGATGGTCGTGTGTAGTCTGCCGGAAGGAAACGTTTCGAGGAAAATGGAATGGCTTGGACAGAAGTCTCAGTTTAGGCCAAGTGCTGGAGGTAGATTACCTCGTCAAAACGGCGTGGCTTGGACTGGTGTCTCAGTTTGTGTTGATTTCAGAAGAGAGGCGATGATTTGGATCGTAAAGTAGTGCGCTGGTCTTGTGTAGTGTGCTGAAGGTAGATTATCTCGTGAAAATGGATTGGCTTGTATTGGTATCTCGTAGTAGTTCTCTATCGTCATCCGTAGCAAACGCCCACAAAACCAGGCGAATGAGCTCCCTGAGAGCTTATACCTGGCATGAAAAGGCCAGCCGAACTACGAGAACGGGTGGAAATAGGGTTGACTTGAATGTGTCCATTTTCTATCTTATTTAACCCCTTATGCGCTATTAAGCACCCACGGAGGAAGTGCCTCAACGCGGGTGCATAGCCAGACCCACTCTTGCTATCCGTATGGCCATGTCTTAGCCTGTCGACGTTATCTCGTGCGAGTTGCGGATCCAGATCTAGTAGTTGCTTATGGGCGGAAGACTTCTTCTTGGAATCTGTGGACTTAGTAGCCGTAGAAGACTCTGAAGATGCCGTAGTAGCCGTAGTAGCCGTAGAATCTGCAGTAATAGACCTTATCCTTTTTGTAGAGAGAAAGGGCTGAGAGATTGATTATCATTGCTTGTAGAACTAGGAGCAGACGGGGCGACTATTACTCATTAGTACTAATCAATTAGCGCTAATCAATTAGAACCCTACTTACCAAAGCCTGAGCTAGAGATTGTAGGGAAAAAATTGCTGAATTCCAGTCTGTACTGATTTGAGAAGAAAGGCGATTGAGATAATGGTATGTGGTGGGCTGTCGTGTGTGGTGTGCTGAAGCTAGACAGCTTCGGAGAATGGTTCGCCTTGGTCTTGGACCTCGGTCTGAGTTGACCTGAGAAGAGTGTCGAAGGAGATGGTTGTGTGCGGTGTACTGGTTGTATGTGGTGTGTCGGCAAGAATTGACCGGTGAGAGATGTAGGAGAAAGACACCTTTGATGAGAAAGTGAAGGGATTGGGAAGGGAACTGTGCAACGATAGGAAAGTGTAGGGAATTTGATCAAAGAATATACGAAAAGACAACTTCGAGGAGAAGTGATGGAGAAGCCTGCTAGCTTTGCAGCAACGTAACTGACAAAGAATATCATCACAATGTTACCTTCATTACCCCGATACGAGTCGAACGTAGACATAGCCAAATTGACCTTCTCAAGTTTGGCACGCTCACTTTTGAGCTCTTTCAGGAGCCGAAGCTGGGCTTTGTATGGTGTTAGGATGAGAGTCTTTGTGCGTGCTCAAGACCACCAGCACCAACCAGACAGAGATAACGAGAAATCACAGCTGTAGCGTCACGTCGGTTCAGGGCAGACGTGCTTCCGGCTAGGACCTGAGACGTGAAATCACTATTGCCTATGGCAGCACGTCGAAATAGATGAGACATTCGTACGGGACCTCATGCAGAGGGAGGAGGAGGTGCAAAGTGTGCCGTGGTACTCCGGATATCGGTGTGGTCGTATCGCGAGTGTTCCCGAAGATGCTTGACTTGGGAGGTAGCGCCATTGTCTGAGCGTGAGAAAGAAGTTGATGGTGGTAGTGGTGTGGAGGGTGTCGTTGGTCTTGACATTGGCTTTCCTTCGAATCGTGATTTTGTGATTTCTGTGTGATTGACATTGAGATAGGCTGGAATGAGAGTAACTCCTGGCTGAGTTTGGCGTGTGTATTGTGCCGTTATTGATGTTTTCATTCTGGTTCCATTCGCCGAAGGATTTCAGAGATACATTGGGTGAGGAAGGTACCAAAAGGACGGTTTTCTATTTGGGAAGTGGAATTGGATCAGGAATCTCATTGCGAGCCAAAGGTTTCACCACCTTTCTCTATCCACTCTTTTTCCTCTTTGGTCGTCTCCCTATCCACCCACCTATTTCTGTAAGGATACCTTCCGAACATTTCCAAGATATCTCGATGCGTTCTCCCAAACTTGATACTATTATTTAGGAACCATGAAGAAGCCTGATCACCTATTTCTTTTGCCTCATTGCTCATCTCCTCTGCCACTAATTTCTCCCACAAGTTGTGGTCCTCCAGAAACTCAGAATGCATCAATGGCATGTAAAAGAAAGAGCGCTGAGCGAATGAATGCCGCACATATGGATGTCTGTCCAGACGCTCTGGAGAACTCAAGATATGTCGAAGCAGTGAACGTGATATCCGATCATAGTGGGTATATACCACACCTTGAGTATCACGGAAAATATTTCGTGGCATCTGGTCGAGCATGATGATCATGCTTAACGCAGTTGTGCTAGAATTGGCAAGTCCTTGTGTGGCTGCTACCGACTCTAGCGCCTCGACGAATGGGTTCGCAATTGTGCTAGCCTGGTTCAACTCGCCTTGATAAGAGCCATCCGCATGAGGAAGAGCATACTGCGCAGGTCCTATCGAGTCAAGCACAGAACGGCAGGTCTCCGTGCACTGAATATCAAATGCCGACTTCTCATCCTCTGTAGCCTCCAACGCATACCATTTCTTCAATGACGCCTTAAATCCTGCTTCATTGGGTATTGCAGGGAGGTCAGCAAACCAGAGCTTGTGGATGAGATTGTAGGTGTCGACATTGAAATGCTGAGCTGGTAATTTGAAGCGCGACATTGTTACGAAGACTGGTATCATAAAAGCTACAACAATAAGCAGGAGTGGTATGATGAGCTTCGACGACGGGAATGGCGGTAAAGATTCGGTCTCCTTCGGCGTGTTGACTTCCGAATCGGGCTTCTTCGGTTTAGAGCCTCGATCATCGACAGCCTTTGGTATGGTTAAGTCGCTCTGGTTGCTAGCAGTTGCTGGCATCCCCATGAATGTGGACACGGACGTGACCACAATGTGTCTTGTGCCCCTGGTTTTGGGGTTTTCAGCTTCGGCGCCGATTGTGCACTAAAGCACTTTCTCTCGTGTTTGAAGACCAAGAACTCTGGGAGTCTTTGTCTCTTACGTGGGCTTCTGAATGCGGTAGACGATGCTGTTCACCTTCTGGCCTCCCTCTTAGAAAAGGCCGAAGCGCAAAGTTGCATTGAAGCTGCCAAGTTTTCCCCGAGCGGAGCTTGCGCCGAGCCGAGTCAAATCCCCGTGGGGCAAATTCCAATTCATCTCGTCATCGAAGAAAGATAAGGTATACAAGGACGACTTCATCCTGTTCTCCATTTGTACATATTAATTGTTATATTGTTCATTATTTAGCATTCTTATCGCCCACCACCATCCTTTCCACTATTCAGCCCTCAAAATGGCAGCACCAGCACCCGGCTCCGTCCCTCACGACCTCCAATGTTTAACTATCTCCGAGCTCGAGTCCATTGCCGCCCAAAAAATGGACAAGCAGACCCGTGACTACTACAACGAAGGCGCAGACTCCGGCAGTACCCTTCGTGAAAACATCTCCGCATTTCAGAGATACCGCATTCGTCCCCGAGTCCTCCGGGACATTTCCCAACTCGACCCTTCAGTAGAAATATTTGGATATAAATCTAGCTTGCCTCTGGGTGTAGCACCGACAGCAATGCAATGTTTAGCCCACGCAGATGGGGAGATTGCAACGAGTAAGGCGTGCTCGAATGCAGGTGTCGTGATGGGATTGAGTTCATTTGCTACGACGACGTTGGAAGATGTTGCGAAAGCAGCAGGAGAGAAAGGGAGTCCGAGGGTGTTGCAATTATATCTATTTGAAGAGAGGCAGCACAGCATAAAGCTGATTCGAAGAGCAAAGGAAGCAGGATACAAAGCCGTCTTCCTTACGGTCGACACACCAATGCTCGGACGACGAAACATGGAGATCAGGAACCAATTCAAGCTACCACCACATCTCAAGATTGCAAACTTTACAGAAGATACTCGAAGCGATGCTGCACAGACAGTAATGAATGGAACTGCGGCAGGCCAGGACGACGTGAGAAGTGCAAGCACAGATAAGCCTGAAGCCAACACATCAGCAAAGAGGGACGAGCAGAAACAGCAACAAGTGGAAGCTAGCCTACCTGGCTATACATCCGGCGGCAAGCGAACAGCACCGACCGGAAAGATTACTTTCCGTCAGTCACCCGAGATCACCGCACGTTCGCGCGCTCCTTCCCTTCTCCCTCCTTCCAGCTCGCAACTCCACATATATGAAAGCTCTGCTAACACATGACACAGACAGCCACGCAGCCAATCCAACACTTTCTTGGGAAAGGGACATTTCTTGGCTAAAGCAAGAATGTGGCTCCGAAATGCAAGTCTGGGTTAAAGGCATTGCCACAGCCGAAGATGCTCTCCTCGCTGTCCACCACGGCTGCGATGGCATCGTCGTCTCTAACCACGGCGGTCGCCAACTCAATGGCGCCTTAGCCACTCTCGATGCTCTACCAGAAGTCGTCCAAGCTGTCCAAGGACAAATACCTGTCCATGTCGATGGTGGCGTCAGGCATGGCACGGATGTCTTCAAGGCACTTGCATTAGGGGCTGACTTTGTCTGGATTGGTAGGCCAGTATTATGGGGATTGGCATATGATGGACAGAAGGGTGTTGAGCATTGTTTGAGGTTGTTGGCGGATGAGATTAGGCTGTGTTTTGCATTGGCTGGCGTGAATAATGTCAAGCAGATTACGAAGGACTATTTGGTTAGAGTTGATAGGAGCGGATTTGTGTCTAGGCTATAATACGATGGATGTACTAGTATAAAGTGTAAGGTATATAGCAGTATCGAACCAGATGTTGCCATCTACAGTACTCCTACTGCTACTCCTTCCATTCGTCTCGTATCTTGGCGCTTACGTATCTGTAAAATTGCCTCGACTTCACGGTCATCCCCAAAGTGGTAGGCCTGTTCGAGCTCGGAAAATTCCTGTGTCGTAACTACACGTTTATCGTGGCAATGGACATCGCTAGCGACTATGTTTCTGATACAAAACACCAGGCTTGTGCCACTTCTTGCGTACGTGCAGCCGAACGCGCTAACTCCTTAGCTGCATCCTGTGGCTGTGTCGTTACATCTCGTTCCTTCGGTTTTCATAGCTGTGATTGGCTGCATTGAGACCTAGCTACTAACCGCGTGACCTCGATCACCGGAATACCTTATCAGTCACTCGAGTACTCGCCCTGAAGGTCGTTTCTGAGTACTTGTACTCTTCATAGCCTTTGCAGTAACCCGAGACCCTGCTCCAGCTTGCGTCGCTGGTGTCGAATACCGCTCAAAGATGAGCTTTGGGTTTGGAGTCAGCGATTTCATCACAGCTATACAACTTGCAGAAACTCTTATCAGCGCTTCACTAATGCTCCACCAGCGTATGCGAGCATCAAAGATGGGTCAGTCGATTCATCGAACATATTCTAGCACGTCCCACTAAAATTATGTGTCATTATATAGTACAGAAATCCTCGCCTATACTCTTCGTGATATTCAAAACAAGCTTCCCAGTAGTAATCTCACCAAACAAGAATTGAGCTTTTTGGAAGCGATAACAGTGCATTACAACAAAGCACTGTCTGAGGTTAGGAAATTTCTCGACCACAATGAGAGCTTGGATCCTGCTAGTCCGAGCAATGCTAGACATCAGGTCAAGCGTTTCTGGAAGCGTCTTACGATGAGTTCCGATGAGATACTGACACTTCAGCACCATCTTGATAGGACCACAACTTAGGCAACTCAAATCTTTGGAACGCTGAACAACGCTCTGGGGCGCAAAATCGACCAGGGAATTGACGATGTGCACAATGATGTTCGCGGCATGGGCCGACATTTGGTCGAGATTAAACTGTCTCTAGAAGATCAATTGGTATTCGCATCGGTGTTAGGAAGCGCACTCCAACCTGCGCATACAGGTGGTTTAGGCCAAGCTGGCACCGGGATGTGGTTCCTGAAACACGACTCATACTTGGATTGGCGCAGTGGCTATACACAGACACTAGTCTGTCCTGGTATGGCTGGAGCGGGCAAGTCGGTAATGATGTCTTTCGTGCTAGACGACCTCTGGAATAGCTATCAGTTGCAGCCAGGGATACGCATCACACAATTATTCTGCCAATATCAGCTCAAACACCTGCAAACAGTTGACCACTTGCTGTCTAGTCTATTATGGCAACTTGTACGACTTATGCCTCGTCTGCCCGAGACATTACGAAAGCTCTATGCGAAGCACGAACCACGAGGCAGTCGACCATCGTTGGCTGGTCTAGAGGATACACTGTATGAAGTAATAGCTAGCTACGATCGAACCTACATTGTTGTCGATGCGCTCGACGAGAGTGGGACTCACCACCGCAACAAGCTCGTTACCACTATTCAGAACTTACAATCAAGAAGTAACGGCCGAGTATCCATTGTGGCAACAACCTGATTCATCCAAATTATACTTGACTTATTTGTAGGTGCACCTCGTCTCGATGTACGTGCTACAGATGCAGATGTCTTGCGGTATCTTACGGCCCGTCTATCGGAGATAGAATCAACACGAATCAGGATGAATGGCGACATTTGCAAAGAAATATGTGATGCTATAGTAGGCCGTGTTGATGGAATGTACGTTCATTAGCTAACTCGTGCTGAGCCCTGCTAATAGTCCTAGGTTTCTTCTGGCAAAATTTCACTTCGAAGCCATACAACGTGCACTTACTATCAGTGCTGTCAGAGACACTTTGAAATCTTTGCCGCAAGGTCTGGGCGCAATAAATGAAACGTACGAGGATGTCATGTCGCGAATTGAGCAGCAGGACGAAGACTCAAGAGTCCTGGCCCGAAACGTGCTTACTTGGGCCGTTCTTGGTCGCCGTCCTCTCAACGTTGTGGAGCTATCGCAAGGTCTTGCAATGATAGCAAATCCAGGCCTGCAGACCATTACAGACGATGATATGGTAGAAGGGTCGCGCATACTGTCTGTTTGCGCCGGCCTGATAGCGGTCGATTCCGATGATCACACAGTCCGCTTGATCCATTACACTGCTCAGCAATACTTCGACGAGACATGGAAGAAGTGGCTCGGCAATGCACCTGTAGCTTTGACCAGGGCTTGTGTTAGGTACTTACTTACGGGAAACACGGATCTACTCACAACATACCACTATGACCGCCAAAAAAAAACCAACAGACCCAAGGACCCATTTCTGGGATATGCGGCTCAACACTGGGGAAACCACGTAGCGGACGTGCAAACTGACTTGGAGATGCAGCATCTTGGTTTGACAGACCTCTTTCGAGATAAGAAGTTGGTAACTGCAATAGGTCTTCACATCGATAAATGGTGGCTACACTCTGCCCACCCCATGTCGCTTCTGGCACATTTCAATTTATGCCACCTGGCGACAGAGTACCTCAAACAATTACAGTATACCGGAATGGATGAATGTTCCACGGGCTTTCTCAGGGCAACGCCCTTAATGATCGCCGCATGGTCACGAAGTACCGATTTCGTCGGACTCATACTTGCAGAATCAACCTCGAATGTGAATGCCACCAATCTCCTTGGTGAGACGGCACTCATCATAGCGGCTTCAAAAGATAAGAAGCAGGTGGTTGAGACATTGTTGAACTGCCCACGAGTTGACTTAGACACAAGAGACAATCGCGGCTCGACTGCGTTAATGTATGCCATGGATTCCAACTATGATGATGTCGTTAGACTTCTCTTGGAACGTTGGAGGTGGACAACAGTTCTCTGTATGGCAGCAGATGCGTTTGATAGGGGCAGTGCAAAGAGGAGAAACACAAGTCTTTCACGAGCTGGTAGAGGCTATGCGATTGTCTCGTGTCCAGTTTGACTTCAGAGACCCCAAAGGTCGGACTGCTGTATCGCATGCGGCTATGACTGCTGAAAGGGCGATGGTTGAGGCATTGATTGGACTCAAGGAAATGAATATCGGATCTGCTGACGAGGATGGTCTGACTCCACTAATGCATGCTGCACATAATGGTCATACCGCTACTGTTGAACTTCTGATACCGTACAGTGATGTCAATGCATGTAGCAAATCAGGGCTATCCGCGCTAACAATGGCTATCCAGCGCTGTAAAATTAGGGAGTCGATCCAAGAATACCATGATATCGTGCAGCTGCTACTCGCATCGCCACATATTAACGTCAACCTAAGGTACCATGATGAATATACACCACTTATGCTTGCTGTGGGATATGCGGACCAAACTGCTTCACATTTGCGCCCGAGTGAAGCAACCCTGGCAATTGTGGAAATGCTCCTTCAGCGACCTGAGCTCGATATACTTGCCACGCGTAACGGCGATAATGTTCTGCACCAAGCATGTCGCTCTGGCAATAAGTCAGTGATCAAACTTCTACTCGGCCACAGAGCCGCACTAAGTCTCTTAAAGAAGAAGAACGAGGACGGTCTCAGTCCACTAGGACTTGCGCCGCACACTTGGGGCAAAGCAAAGACAGACTTCCTCCAATTTTGTACGATTTCCGAACTAGGTGCCTACTTTGATATGGTGTACGTTTCTCACACACCTACTGGATCTCCTCCCAGCATGCAGAATCACGGACATGATCAGATACAGGCGGAGGCTGGGCGACATGAGTATCCTGCCAATCACGATTTGTCCACACGTTCACCTTCGTGACCAAATGTTATCGAAGGACAATCCGATCAGTACCCCGTCATACATGCCGCATGCCGCTCAGGTTCTTTCGATACTGTTGAGAGACTCCTCAAATATGAGCATGCACGTATCTGGTTGCAGAAAAAGGATGAAGATGGGTTTAGCTTGCTGGAAGTAGCACAGCAAGCCAAGCCTGGCTGGCTCGATAGAGAGCTCGTCTGGCTTCTGCGGGACGCGATGAATGCGTACGGTATCGACGAGACCGCGTCCATGGCATCGACGTGCAAAGACCAGTCGAACCATGGGCGCGATAGCGCTGGCGTTACTGATGAGGAATAAGAGGACGAGGAAGCCGAAATTGTAGGTGAAAGAACGACCTTCCCAGAGGTCCAATTTAGCAACAAATAGTAAGGATTACATATATCAGGTATCTATCTGCTGGAAGTATTCTATCCCTTAGAGCAAAGCAGTCGCAGATAAGGAAATCAATAGCATCTTCCGTGTTGTTATGACTGGTCTGGATAGGTCGGGGTGATTTCATTCAACAAGTATTGCAGAAGCTGAAAACATCTGACCCCAACATCTAGCTACCTGCGCATCAAGTCAAGGCCAGGCCATTTGTTGGCAGTTTCGAATAGGAAAGTGTCGCTATAGAAACGTCTAACTACCATGTTTACCGTGCTGGTGCTATGTGACTGCCATCGGCAGAGGTACAGATGTAACCGTCATTATAGAGATAACTGTCACTACAGAAGTAGACGCCAGCTTGTTTAGGGATGTTGACGGTGATCTTCACACGGCTGCTTACCTGACCGTTAACTCATATTCCTCAAACTCGTGGTCTAATCGCTCTAATCTCTGGTTAGGTGACATTCTGTCGGCTACCGGTTTGAAGAGCGAACTCCTCGGCTGACAGCCAACAAGAAGCATCCCAGTCACATTAATTATGTCCAACAGTGCCCGAGAGATCGCCGTATCGATACGTAAGGCAGGTGTGATGAGTGCTCCTCCTAGATTGACGATCCTTGGCAGATATTCCACTAGAAGCATCCTAATCACAATAATCACATCCTACAGTAGCCGACAGATCTCTGCGTTAATATGTGAGACAGGTGTGAGGAATACCACATTGGTCAAGGGTCATTCCATGGGCGAAGTACAAACTTCACAGAACTGTCGTTCTTTGCATAAAACTGCCAAGTGACGACGTCGACTCGCCACTAAGTAGTAAGAAGTCCAGCGAGGTCGAGCTTGGTACAGGTTGTGCGTAATTCTGCGTGTTGAGCTAGAAACACACTTGAAGAGGCGGGTTCTACGATAGAACCTTTTCCTTCTTTCATCGTCTTTCACACGTAGAAGATTATTTGGTCTTTATTGTAACTCAAAGTCGACAGAGACATGCTCACCCGTCGACTCCTTTGCTTGCTCGAAAGTTCCTTCAATCTATCCTCGAGTGCCTTGATTTATTCGTCTTTAGTGCCAAGTTATGTTCTGTATTCCTCCAGATTGGCCTTGACAGTCTTCCTCGAAGAACATAATTTACTGACCAGGTGGGTGGCTTGGCCCCATGGATTAGGCTTTGTGCATCTTTGGTGATAAGGAGTTTGTCCTCGAGGTTGTTTTGCAGATGCATAGTATCGATTTACCTCTGCATCTCGGTTCTGTCTGAATTTAGAAGGTCCAGTTCGGCAATATCTTTTTCGGGCTCGGTAATCTTCTCGTGTACAATCTCTGACTCCTTGTTACAAGACTGGCTATGCTTCTGACTTCGTCCATCTGTGTAGGATGCCCTGGCCTTTTTATTCCTATTGATAGCTTTCTTGCTCAGCGGCCTCCCGGATGTTCTCTTAGCGGGTGAAGTCATTGAATAGCGTGTCCAGATACATTCGCATGTCTTCCTTCATCACGACTGCTTTGAGATGTAGCTTCTTCGTGATCCTTGTGGGCCTGTGATTCATATGGTAAGAGTGTTACTGGGCCGGTAAGATCTCCCATGTGCTAACATCCTCCTCCTCATCATCTCCAAGGCTGATCAGGGCGGATTCTTCAAGAGATAACTCGTAGTCTGGCTGTATTATTGGGTGTGGGGAGTGTTGGGCAACTTCAGGGACCGCCTGAGCTTGTTCTCCCAGGCTACGGCGAAGTTGAAGCTTTTTGTTGCATTCTCTCGGCTTGTTCTACACGTTGCTTATAGGAGGATAGCTGGGCTTCAGCCTCTTCTGCGCGTTTCTGCATATCATCGAAGTCTTGCTGCGTAGAACATTGTTCTAAAGCATGAAGAGTAACATCCCTTTCGTGACTGATAGTCTTGAATCTGGTTGCATCAAGTTCGGCATTTTCAAGTAGCTTGACAGCCACCTTTCTGTCATAACAATCGGCAAACTCTTGTAGTTGGTGTTTGGCAAGGGTGGCCAGGCCTTCTTTGTCACTGTACAAGTAATCTTGATCATACTTTGCCCGAAATTCACCTTTTTCTCGTCGTGTGACTGATACTATTTCCAGTGGAACAACTGTCCGAGACGGTCTGAACGGTGGCCTAACTCCTGTGGGACACGCTGTCCATGAAACTCCCAGTGGAGATGTTGGGTAGGGTTGGTAGTAATCGCGCTACCGATACCGCCGATATGGACATGTCCCATGGAATGCCCCTTACATGGTTGGCATTGCCTTCCGAATTTGGGTAAGCTGTTGGTGACGGCCTAAGCCTTGCGAGTGCTTTAGCCCATAGAGTTCTAAAACGCTGACAAGGCGTTCCGGGTGGCCTTGTATTGTCGTGTGAAGAATGCCCAGGTGACACAACGGATGTGCCTGGGTTTGAAAATGCCGAATTCTCGTCGAACCTGCACTGGGATGATTATAGATATTGAAGGAGTATCGTTATTGAGATGGATGTGTGGTATGTGCCAATGGCTTGACATGGCTTGTCTTCGAAACGTGTTCTGTGGCGTCTCAGGTTGATTGACGTTAGGAAGACGAGCCAATCTGAATGTAGCTCCAGGCTGAGAATGGTGTGAGGGTTGTGCTGATGACCCGACTCTAGCTTGTCACTGAACCGTGTTCCGAGGCTTCTCATGTTGATTGAAATTAAGAGGACGAGCCGAGCTGATAGTGGCTTCTGGTGTGCATGGCGTGTGGGTTGTGCTAACGGATTGGCTTTAGCTTGACGTTGATTCGTGTTCTACAAATTCTCATGTTGATTGAGATTGAGAATGAGAAGACGAGCTGGTCAGCCCCTGGTGGAAAAGGGCGTGTGAATGGCGCCGCCGCTGAGAAGTTCATCTTCGTTGAAGGACATTTTGGTCGAGGAGCGTACGAACTTGACATGTCAGAGGCATGAAACAAGCGTGATACCTGGGATTCGGCGCAAGCGGAATATCCACTCTGTAAATAGTCGAACATATATGGGGAATGCTACTGAGTATTAGACCAGCATCCAAATGGTGAAAATACCTACTTTTGATCAGAATTTTACCTATCCTGCGCACCATGTAACGACAAGCTCTACCACATCATAACAAACACCCTATCTTGACCAGCTTCAGGGTACAACCCGCACACATTTTTCCAACGCGTTTGCCTCCTAGACCTCATAACCTCACATGTTTCACTTGTTTCATCGAGGCCGTCTTTTTCGCACGTCCTCAAGTCATCAGCACAACTCACGCCTCACATTTTGAACCTCTCTCTCGCCTTTCCAACACCTTACATCTTCACAGCCCGCAAGCTTTCTTCTTCGCACGTCCTTCAAACGAAACCCAACCCTTCCTTCACATCATACATCACGCATCTCCCCATCTTTCGCCCTCCCGCTACCTGGCATCTCAAGAGCCATCGAAGCCGTCTTCCTCGTGGATCCCCATGACTGGTGGGCACCCTACACAAGGTCACTTCGACAAGGTCCTCATCACCAAGACCCTCGAGGAGCCCTCGCGTCTGGCGTGACAAGATGCTATAATGTACTGCTGTTCGGCACCCTTCACAGCGGTACTTTAGATACCGAGACGGGGATATATGTCTAGTGGACGTTACTGGAAGACTACGAACAGAGCGGGTGTGCTTGCTGGTATCGGCCAGCCACTTGGGTCGCACGGTTTCGAAAGGGTGCCACAACGGAGGTCGCCAAGAATCCTACATATGCCAAATCTGGCATTCTGGGGCAGTCACGCCACAGCTCGGACAGGCTATAGGCCACTCAGCTGCAGCAGTTTGCAGTGGTATAACTGTGCATTATACCGAAGGTGTAGTGCAAACCCTTCTAAATGATCGAGCCCGACCACAAACGCTTGATAGGACGATTGGGAGGCTTGTGGTGGGATATCAACCGAGCAGTCCTCCTTGCGGGAAGGGCACTCCTCACACCTATTTCCTCTGGTGAATATCTCTCAAACAACTTGATTAATCTCACTATCGTAGCACTTCCACAAGCAACACCATCTCGACAAGGCACAGATAGATGAAGCCAGGAGCACCTGCGGTCTGTACACATCATCACTAATGCAAGCAATATCATGAAGATGTTCGATGCTGGAGCTGCGCCAGCAAAAAATCGGCAACCTAGATCAGACGAGACATCGCACAGGATCCCAATATATTGTCCATATTGTCAGCCCCATCGGTGAATCACGTGCTGTCTAAAGGCAAATAGTACGTATAGTAGTATAGTTTGAGGTAAGAGAGAAGTATCGTTGGCGGCAGTGCGTTATGCCCATGGGAGGTGTATGGACACCCCAATAATAGTTAAGGACACCTCAAAGCGCTCCCCTACGGTATGAAGCATGAAGTGGCCGAGTGTTCGGCAAGCCGTGTCCGTGTCAACACTTCTTAACATCCGCTATATTTACCTGATGGATATTCTATATCCGTGCATGCATTCAACGTCTTTGTGATTTGAACTTATAAATGTGAAACATCATGGCAAAATTCAATGTCTCCTCATCTGAACTCAATACATATATCCACGCGGTGCTCGTTGCGAACGGCGTCTCTTCTCACCATGCCAAGATCGTTGCTCTCGCACTCGTGCTTGCTGATCTGAGAGGAGTTGATACTCATGGCACTAACCGAATACCTTCCTACGTCGAACGCATTAGGCAGGGTGTCCTCGATCCCAAAGCGTCACCATCTCTCGAGCAGGTGACCCCTGCCGTTGCTCTAGTTGATGCTCACAATTGTTTCGGTTTTGTAGCAGCTCACATGGCTATGGCTTCAGCGATTGAAAGTGCTGGAAAGTATGGAATTGGCCTGGCTGTCGTCAAGCACTCGAATCATTTTGGTATGAGTGCTTGGCTTGTACAACAAGCTATTGATGCAGGAATGATGAGCTTAGTTTTCACTAACTCTAGCCCCGCACTGCCTGTTTGGGGTGGCAAAGAGAAACTCATGGGTGTCAGTCCACTAGCATGCGGTGCTCCTGCAGGCAAAGAGCGTGCTTTCATCCTGGACATGGCGCCCAGTGTTGCCGCTCGAGGAAAGATCTACAAAGCCCTACGTCGCAACGAGAAGATTCCAAAGGGATGGGCACTTGACGCAGCAGGTAGAGAGACTGTGGAGCCTGCCGAAGCACTCAAAGGCACGATGCTACCCATGGGAGGACCCAAGGGGTCTGCTTTATCTATTATGATGGACGTATTCTCTGGTGTCCTCTCAGGTTCTGCTTTTGCTGGACATGTCACCAATCCTTACGACCCGAGTCGACCCGCGGATGTTGGCCACTTCCTCATGTGCATCCAGCCGGACCTTTTCATGAGCATCGACGACTTCAAAGCTCGAATGGACTACTTATATACGCGTGTGATTGGGTCACAGAAAATGGCCGGAGTCGACAGAATCTACTTCCCTGGCGAACTCGAGCAGATTACGCACGAGCAAAGACTACGAACTGGAATACCATTGACCGCGGAGGAGATTGAGAAACTCAATATTGAAGCTGAGCGGGTGGGCGTAGCCAAGCTGATAGGTTTCGGCCTGGCAAAACTATGAATCCTTTGACTTGGCAGCATTTGTCCAAATTGTATTGTGCCCAGCAGGGCGCCGTGCAGTTTTCCCGTCTCTGCAATTACTGCGCGAAGAATCCGAAGAGACTCTAGACGCCCCCACCTCGGATTCTGACCGAGAAGCCGTTTCTTTCCGACATGTGGCTTCATATTCCAAGGCCGGAACCACCCGCATGTATGGCTAATGCCTTTACCGGACACCTCGAACACAACTAGATCAACAGTACACTTGGCGAGAGAGTCTGTACTGCTCTTTGTTGATACAACCCCGATACTCTGCACCACTCACAACTCACCGAGCCAGTCACGCGATGGCTTTTTACTATCTTGGCAATCTGGGTCTTCATACAAATCATAATTGTATAACAAGTGATCACCAGCGAAGCACCCGCTTCGTGTCGGACGCCAAGCTCCTGTCCATGTGTCCAGACGTTCAACATTTGCAGCTGTCTGGATCCATCTCGATTGTGCCACAAACCAAGCAGCGACGGGCCATGCTAAGAGCTTAACATCACCCAATCAGAACATGTCTGAACACTCGTCCGATGTCTCCGAGCTCTCTTTTGCTATCGTGCCGTCGTTCTGATATTCGTGACCCCGTGGGCAGTACCTCGGGCCAGCTGTGAAAAGCTTGGAGTATGCTCAAGGCCCCGCACACCGTCCCGTGGGGGCATCTGAGATATAAAGCAAGCATGGTCTCGTGTCAGTCTTATCATTCTTGCTCTCTAGCACTCTTCGACAATTGGCACTCTCGCTTAGCCTCTTATTCTTTCCCAGGCATTGCTTGTCTTTCACTTTAAGCCTCGCTAGCACCTTCCCCTTCCTTTCAACGTCACAATGCCTGTCAACATCTGGAAAGACTCGCTTAAGGACACACCAAAGGAAAATTTAAACAAACGACTATGGTTCTCGATCTTTGTTTTCGGTCTTATGGGTGCTGCTCGTGGTATCGACGAAGGCTTGATTGGTACATCTAGTACTCTCAAGCCATTTCGCAGCACATTCGGCCTTGATAATGGATCCAAGGTCGAGCAAGCACAGTTGTTGTCTAACATCGCCTCTATGGTGCAAATGGGTTCCATTCTTGGAGCACTTATTGCTTGTGTCATCACTGGTATGTTGACGTGGACCTGCGCTGATTCTACAGAACTCATGCTAACAACGGACTAAAGACAAGATTGGTCGTGTCTGGGCCACCCGACAGTTGTGTCTAATCTGGGCATTCGGTATTGCTATTTTCATGGCCGCAAGCGCGAACGGTAATGTTGGCATGGTACTCGGTGGAAGATTCCTTGCTGGTATTGGTATTGGTAAGTTTACTCAAAATCACATCTGCCACTATTCTACTAACACGTTTACGCAGGCCAGACAACTGTGGTGTAAGTCAATCACTGTCATGGAATTTTGACAATTGCTGATCGATACCGTTTAGAGCACCAACTTACCTCGCTGAAATCTCGCCAAAGGCTATCCGTGGTCTCTCCGTCTGCGCTTTCTCTGGTTGCGTCTACATCGGCATTATGCTGGCATACTTTGCCTCATGGGGCTCATCAATCCACATCTCAGACAAGACACAAGCACAATGGCTCGTTCCCACGTCTATGCATCTCATGTTTTCTCTCCTCATCTTCAGTCTGAGTTGGTTTTGTATTGAGAGTCCTCGTTGGTTGGTTAAGATCGGCAAGCACGAGCAGGCAGCTATTAACCTTGGCAAAATTCGTGGAATGTCTTCAACTCACGACATGGTCGCCGCTGAACTATCCGATGTCCGAGCACAGCTTGAGCGCGAGAGAGAAGCAACACTTGGTGCCAGCTGGTTTGGCATTGTCAAGGAACTCTTCTTGCTCCCCGCAAACAGATACAGAATCATGCTCTCTGTCATGTCACAACTTCTTGCCCAATGGTCTGGTGCTAACAGTATCACTATCTATGCTCCACAGTACTTTGCGTTCATGGGCGTTACTGGACAGAACGAGAAGCTCCTCGCCACTTGTGTCTTCGGTTTGGTCAAATTCGTCTCCGCTATGCTTTGTGCCTTTGTCTTAGTCGACTTCATTGGGCGCAAGCGATCTCTCATCACCGGTATCACTCTTCAACTCATCGCCATGACATACATGGCTCTTTTCCTCGTCATCGACACGACCGTCGCCAACAAGAAGATTCAGCAAACCGTATCTCAGAAGGCTGCCGCAAAGGGTGCCATTTTCATGATCTACGTCAGTGGTTTCGGCTGGGCTCTTGGATGGAATTCGATCCAGTACCTTTTGAACAGCGAGATCTACCCTCTCAGACTTCGAGCAATTGGTGGATCAATCGCTATGACTGTATGTATCTCTATATCTGTTTTGGTTCTTTTGCTAACTTGATTCAGGTTCATTTCGTGAACCAGTATGGTAAATACGGGCTCCAGTATCTAGATTGGTCGAGAATATCAGCTAATAGTCGTTCCAGGAAACTCCAAGGCAGTTCCTCTCATGTTCCTCGAGATGACCACGGGTGGAACTATGTGGTAAGTAACTGCGCTACACTCTTTACTGATCGATGACTAACCCCTGCCAGGTTCTTCGTAGCAATCACAGCAATTGGATTGGGCTGGGCCTGGTAAGTCACTGTGCTACTCCCTTCCATGTATCTCTGGCTAACTCCTGCCAGGTTCTTCCTCCCAGAGACCTCAAAGAGATCGCTCGAGGCATTGGATGAGATGTTCAACCTACCCTGGTACATGATTGGCCGTAAGGGAGCTGATCTCACTGAGGACCACACTGCTCTGCATACCGCTGAGAAAGAGGAGGCTTTACAGATGGAATATGTTGAGGTGGTCCCAAACAAGAGGACTGAGAGGTCTGAGTTGTAGTCGCCTCAACAGTGGTTTGCGTTTCCGTTCTTCATTCATTGTTTTGCGGAGAATACTATGGTCTACTAGCCTCTACGAATTCGTTTAATGTCACATAAGCTTATTGGCGCTCTGTTCGCATGCTTTTTGGCTTCTTGTCGTTGGAGGCCAACATCACGTGATCAACACTTTCGGAAGTCCCGACACAATTTCTCTCTCAGTATTGTGTATGAGAACTCACAAACGAAGCAGACCAAAAATAATGCTGCTTGTGCGCTGACCATTCCGTCTTCGAGATAATGAAGACGTACCTCATATATGTTAGTGACGAGATCTTTGGTTTGGGTGGCACTCCCGCCAGCATCTCTTGCTTTTTCGCATACCCTATACGAATTCCAGGATCCTCGATCTGGTTTAGCACAGTGTCTGGACACTGCGATAGTATGATATCTACTATATGACTTAAGAAGCTAACATGGCTACGGGTAGTTCCTCTTTCTCTTCTTGTAGGTTTCTCGTCCTGGCTGTCACACTAACCATCCGGGTCCATCCCTCAGGCTCGTGACCTCGTCCTAGCTATCTTGTCCTCCACCTTCTTATGTCTCTCTCGTCCTTCTTTCTGGCCTGTTTCGCCTCTCTTGACCTTGTCACTCTATTCCACACTCTTCCAATGGGGGCCGCCGAGTTCTTTCGTAAAAGAAAGATTAAGGCAAATAATTGAAGTGAAGTGGAGCCATCGCCTGCAGATCTGTTTCAGATAGAACAAAACATGAAACATCAGTCACATGATACGATCTCAATCTCCTCCAACCTTGGTTTCATATAAAAACCTACTGAACCTCATCATCCAGAGCCTTTCCAACCAATTCACGGTCCCTTGGGATAGACTTCACAAGATTACAATCGTCTCAAGCACAACGACGCTACCAGTCCTTCGAAACACTACGATATTCTGTCGTTAACCCTGGAAGAACATCATGACTGAGAGAGTAGCAGAACAGACTGTTCTTGAAGCAGCATTTTACGAGTTTGGCGTGCAGATCAACGCACATGTGCCTCACTGGTATAATGTGTATCAAGTCCGCGAAGCTCAAGATCAGCTCATCGACCGAGCCTGTGATGAAGCAGACTTTGCGAAACTGAATGAGCTGTGTGGTCGCGCACTCTACCATCCCCACGGACCTCCCCTCCCAGCTGTGTATCAAGCAAAGTATGAAATTTTCATCGCGTTTTGCCAAGGCGAGTTCACGTCTACTGTCGCTCAGACGATACTAACATCTTCAGATTATGGCCGAGACCCAGTAGTACACGTACAACGTGCTCAAGTCATGATCCAGCGTTTGCAGCAATACTCAGATGCAATGACGCTCCCGAACATACGATCCAGATCCTGGCAATTCTACGCAACACCGCAGCTTACATAATGAACAATATCGTAGTCGCCACCTGCTGCGGTCTCGGAAATGGATGAAAGCTGGTAAAGGAGAGGAGGAGGACGAAGCGCATGAAGCAGAAAGAGTGAGTACCACGCCCGCTAGGACTGGAAGCGCCAATTGAGGAAGAGATGGGCCAGAAGATTGATGCGAGCATGACCGAATGAGATTGGTAATGAATCTCACTTTAAACCATATTACTAAAACCATCTCCTCTCTATCTTGTTCAGCCTGTCAACCACATCAACTCTCACTTTCCTACTCACCTCGCAACCTCACCGATCCACCTCCCAGCCTTCGCAACCATATCCTCCGCCTCCACCTCAAACCCAACTTTATCACCCACATACAAAACATCGTGCGGCGCATCTCCCTCCGTCAACTCCAGCGTCACCACATTCCCCTCGACGCCCTGCATTTCCTCGTAGAGCTCACAAATATCCCCAAACAATACCTCACCATTGCCAGCTTGGAAGAACAGAGGAACTTTGGTGGCGAATGGGTGGTGCGAGAAGGAGATGTAAGGATGCTCGATAGTGATTTTGGACGGGGGATTCGGCGCGTAGGAGCGAGCGCCCCAGGCTCCGAAGGCGTCGCAGAGGAAGTCGGTGGGTTCTTGGGGGATGGTGTCGAACTGCGTTGTTGAGTGGTAGGATCCGGCAGGGTTGACGAAGCAGCACCTGTAGGGGTTGTTAGTGTGCGCTGTTGTGAAGCGTGATGTTCTGCTGCTCGTCGTGGTTGTAATCACTTAAGAGCGCAAGCTCGAGCAATTAAATAACAGCGAAAAGTAAAACACTACTCACCATAACCAAGCAGCTCTCGGACTATCCAGCTGCACCTGACTGCCATACTCAGCCAAGTACTTCACAAAAGCGAGCACAAGATTTGCGCCGGCACTATCACCACTAAGCACGATCTTCGATGCAGGCACGCCCAGTTCTTTCGTTAAATAGCAGTACGAAGTGACGACATCCTGTAAACCAGCAGGAAAGCGACTGGCATCATCGACTGAAAGCCTGTACTGCGGCATAAACACATGCGAAGCTTGAGTTTGCTTGAGCATGGTCGTCGAAGCAAAAGTGCCGTCCTCAATACGGCCTGTATTCACAACGAAGGCACCTCCTATAATCGGTCAACAACATTAACATCAGACTCAACATGATCTGGAAAATAGAACATACCATGCACATGCAACACCACAAACTCGCCAACCTCGTCCTTACTCCTCGGCCTGCTCGGATACCACGTCCCACCCACAATCTCCGGCCTCACCTCTTTCGAACCCTCAACAGGTCCAACATACATACTCGCCTTCGCCGGAACAAGCTTAACCCAGCGATCGCCTTCCTTGCCCGCTTCCCAGGACAGCACGGGACTCATCTCTACAAGCGCCATGCTCGCCAAAATGTCCTTCAGCAGACGCACTTTCAAGGCTTTACGCCAGCTCCAGTGCGGACTTTGACGTGAAAAGGAAGGCAGGAAGTAGAGCGACCATACTGAGAGACGCAGAGTCAGGCTTAGCAGGAGATTGCTGAAGAAGTAGAGGTGTTTGAAAGGAGATTGTGTGAGGATGCGGGAGAGGGTGTGGGATTGGGGTTGGTGGGGGTTTGTGGTGGGCATTTTTTTGGTGGTGAGAGGAGCAGAGGATGTAGTGGGGGTTTTTCTGGTTTTTCTGTCGTGATAGGAAAGTCACAAGGAGCACAATGGTAGCTTGAAGAAGTGGATATGTAGATTAATATCTTTCAACAAGGCATAATGACCATTTTATATGAAAGCGGGGCTGCCTGGCAGCTGCCGAGGCAGCGTTCGAGGCTATTTCTACGGTAGCGTTCATCGTTAGCTTGGTCCTTAAGCAGTGACATAGCAGTGAGCTGAATCCCTGTTTCATCTGATGAAAGGTCAAGAGACAGAAAAGTATGCACAGAGATGCAACATCTTTGTGTAACAAGCAGTACATGTAATCCTTCCGCCACGGCTTGGCATACATACGAAAAGGATGTCTCTTCTCCTATTCAAGCTCATAGTCAACAGTAGCACACCACATATGCATGTAACACCCAGATTCTCCATTCCTTAATGCTCATATACCCAACCATACACCATATGCATACCAGCACATTATCCCAAGCTCATGCTTAACGCCCATTCTCCTTACCCGTGACAGTGACAACACCAGCTCCAATCTCAAATCTCCAGCCAGCACCAACCAACATCCTCGCTACTGCTGGCCCAATTTTACCTCTGCCGCCAGTACTGTGATGACCTACACCAGTAACAATTCGAAAGTCACCACCGCCTCCTCTTGCCATTCTTCCATCATACCCCATTGTGCCTCTACCACCTTTTGCCTTCCACCATCCTTCTGTTCGCGTCTTTGCGATTCTAACAGCGTCCTTTACAGTCACTCCATGCAAATCAATCTCCTGGCTAGGTCGTGGGCTCTGGGCGCTTACTAGCTCATCTGCCGCGCCAGCGGACGCTTCTGCACGAGCTGAAGCGTAGTCGCGACCCATCTGAGAGTAATACGCTGCTGCGCCGCCCATCAAATGATCGGAACGAGACTTGCGATAAGCTGCTGACGCTTGACCAAATGCATTGGACGCAGAATTGTTGTAGATAGATGAGAGTGTGCCATGATCAGCCAAATGAGCATTAGCAATGTATGGCGCCGGACTTCGTGTACGAGTGGGTGTTGAGGGCTGGAAGCCTTCATCGGATAGATCGAGAGGTGCGTAGTGTCGTACTATATCCAAACCATACGGGTTTGATGCCTGCGAGTGTGTTGCCAGAGCTTTCGCAACGTCGTGTGCGGCGACTGTACTGGGTGATGTTAATCGTACTAGAGCAACAGCGTGCTTTCGGTCAATTATCGGAAAGTCTTGCATCAGATCTGCTGCGTGTATCATAACTACTGGGTCGTCTGGTGGTATGCCCGTAGTAGCGGCTAGAGCAGGAGAGTCCAGAAGTGCAACAACGGTCCGTAGTAGTGAAAGGCCATTCTGATGGTATAAAGAGGTGAGCGTAGTTGTAGGAAGGTTGAGCTTGCTAGACAAGAAAGATATGTCTTTTGCACTCGAAGCCCATGCACTTTGTGGTGCCGTACTATCGGAAAATACAGTAGCATCTCGATCTATCTCCAGACTACGACCTTTCCGCTTGTCCTTCCTCTTCGCCTTCGCAACACGCTTATGCATGCTGTCGTCTGAAAACGCATCAATGCTACGATTAGACGGCTTATCCTCTCCATCTACTTGATCATTGAAGAATGCATGATTCAGCATCTCCTCCATCGCCCGATCCCAGTTTCCATCGCATTTTCGGAGTGTATGTTTTACTGTATAGGTATTTGCGCTTGGAAACATCTCTTGTAACAGACCGATCGTAGTATCTTCGTCTGCACCAATAAGATTCTTCCGTCGTGCTTGGTCAAGGCCATGCGCCAGGTCAGACTCGGGACTACCATCTGATACTCCTAGCGATCGTACACCATTAGATATGCTTGTTAAGTCTGTATCTGCGGTCGAGGCACCACCACCATGCTCCGAGGCTACGTTATCTTCCACATCTCCAAGATGAGCGCTTCCCGATGCATCGAAACCCGAGCCTTCTTCTTCTAAAGCAGAAGTCTTGATTGAGTCAAGTGTCTCTCTTGCTGATCTTTCTTCTTGCTCGTTGGTGAGGTTAAAGTCGGAGATGATGGCAGAGAAAAGGGCGGGATCGATTGGAGGACAGTATTCGCGCTGGAAATAATTGTGAGCATGCCTGTCACCAAAGGGGCAGATTGCGCATACCGACCTCAAGAAGCGAGAGTTTATCTTGCTGGTCGCTCATTGATTTAATCTTTTCTTGAACTTGAGGCTTCTTTCTACCGCTCTTGTTTGAGTGGCAATACAGGCCAGGCCATACTCTTTCTCGGTTGCTGTAAAGTTGCGTTCATGCTCCCATCTTTGAACATGATTGGCATCGTGTTCTGTGATGTTGTGTACAACGGTCTCAAAAGCATGTCGTCATGACATTGTGCACTCGAATATTGGCGAAGTAGATACGGCGACGGGATAGCTACCCTGGCGATATTCGACCAATTTCGCACGTGATGCAGTCTCTGGTAGACTGGTCCTCAGCAAGTATGTTGTAGCCTGACCGCGCTTCGCATTTGGCTACATCCTACATGGACCGTGCCTCGAAGCAAACAGTCCTCGTCATCAAACATGTAGACGGGGCTGCAAACGTTTTCATGCAGTGCCGTCTTTCACACGACCTGTTCCCTTCACACCTGCTAGCATAACTCATTTCCAGTGCCAAATCTCCAAGTAGCACAGACAAAAGACCCATCATCACAAATCCATCATGTCTTTCTTCAATCTGCCTGCCGTCGATATCTCGACTACTGGCCGCCGCTTCCAACCTCCTCGTGCTATTGACACACCACTTTCTCTCTTTATTCCTCAGGTCAACCAGTGCTCGGTATCTGCTCCACGATTCATCCGTCGCGAGAATGTCAGCCAGTTCCTTATCTTGACGGACGGTGCTTGTCTCAACAATGGCTTCCCCACCGCGTCTGCTGGAGGTGCTTTCGTCTTCCGTCCCGCTACTTCGCCCAGGGAGATCGGCTGCCTGCTCCACGATCAACGGCTCTTCGAACAAGGCGCTTGCAAGTTCCGTCTCTCGAACAGAGGGCCAAACCTTTCTGCTCCTCCAGGTTTACAGACGAGCAATCGTGCCGAGCTCACGGCTGTACTCCTCGCCTTGCAGTTCCGCGTTTGGGTCGGCGAGGGCTTCCGTTATCTGGTCATCGCTACAGACTCGACGTATGTTGTGGACGGATCTGCAGCATGGGTGCATGGCTGGAGGAGCAATGGTTGGCGGACGGCTTCAGGACAAGCTGTCAAGAATAGAGACTCGTGGGAGGAACTGCTCGAGGTATTGGCCAAGTTAGCCACTCGGGGCTTGAAGGTCAGCTTCTGGCGCATCCCGCGGGAGCTCAACGGAGACGCAGATCGCATGGCCAAGCTTGGGGCGGCTTTGCCGGAGCAGGAGAACTACGTGGAAATCGTGGGAATGGCTTGCTAGACTACAACCTCAGGTCGTGGTTCCTATTTTCGCTCTTGAGAAATCATATGCTAACTTTTGATCAGACAAAGGCATGAGATGGTCGCTGGTAGTGCTATCAATGGAGCAGGCTTATTCTGCGAGCTCTCGTCTCTTCCCGAAGTTGTAGGAGGAAAGAGTTAGCATAAGAGTAAGACGTATGGAAGTGTTCAATCTCATAATAAACATTAGATCATCTTTCGGTCATCAGCAGCATCAGAAGGTCATGAAAGCTCAAATCATCAAACACCCTTCACCGTCCAAGCCAAAAAAACCAACAGCATTACTCTCCCTTCTTCTTCGAAAACAACCTCTCAAATGGCGATCTACTGTTCTTCACCCTCTCCTTCTCCAATGCAGGCCCAGCTGTGTTAGCTCTCGTTGGCAAGAGAAACTCTTCTTCACGAGGTCGTGCTTCTAGTCGTAGTGGTTCTTGCTGTTGTTGTTGTTGTTGTTGTTGTTGTTGTTGTTGTTGTTGTTGTTGTTGTTGTTGTTGTTGTTTTTGTTGTTGTTGCTGCTCAGATCCGACACTTTGTTGTGGCTGCAGGCCTGTGTTTGACGCTCGTTGTTGCTGATGCATCATCTCCAACCTCCTCATCTCCTGTTGATGCTCCGCCAACCACGCCGCTTCCGCACCCTCTGTCACAATCTCTCCTTCGACACCTGACTCCAGGCTCCTGGCATCCTCCTCAGAAATGCCTCGGCGCCAGGCATGGATACTATCGATGTCAACCTCAACCTCTTCATCCGGCACATCCCTCATCTCAATCGGCACACCCTGTACACCCTGTATCTCCAACCTGGCCTTCTCCTCCTTCTGCTCCACCCTCTTAGCCTGTATCCTCCTAACAACCTTATACCCACCCAACGCAACAACCGTAATCCCAGCACCCACGCCAATTGCAATCAAAAACTCACTACTGATCAACAGCGCCACGACCGCAGGAAACGCCTTGCCCAACGTGCCTAGCACCGCAGGTGTGATGCCTGCTTTCTTGACTAGAGCCGCGATTTCAGCAAGTGATAGCGCTACGGCAGCCATTTTCTCAGGGTCAGACTCGAGAGACTTGACGATTGTTTTGGCGCTGGAGGCGACGCAGTGAGATTCTTCCAGGAGGCGTTGGAGGGTAGTCATTTTGGTGCGGAGCTCGTTTGGGCGAGCGGGTAGGGGTGGAGGGACTTCTTCATCGTAGTAGCCGTCTTGATAGTACGCAGGACCAGCATTATTATGATCTTCGGTATAGGCTCGTCTAGGTGGCATGGGTGGATGTGGAGGACTTGGTGATCTAGATGCGGCTGCTTCCTTCTTCGCTTGTGCTTCGTCTCGTGCTGTTTTAAAGCCTGCTTTCTTGTCTTGATATGCGGTTTTTGCTTCATTGAAGACGCCGAGGAGGGTTTTGCTCTGGTGGATTGTTAGTCAGTGCGAGAAGCTGGAAACAAGGGAGATGAACGTACTGTACCGATTGCTTTACCGCTCTTATAGATGGTCACTACTTGGGCGACTGTTTTAGGAGCCATGTCTTTGGCGGTGTGGTAAGGGGCTTGAGGCGTGAGGACTGTAGAGTGGAAGTTGACAGATGCGACGATATTTTCTGTTAAATTAGCAGCGTATGAAGCACGATATTGAGCAGGCAAGAGATGCTAAGAGAACTGTGAAGCGCCCAGAGAATGTTTATGTTTAATGTTTCATGTTTGCCAACAATGCGACGAGGTTGGCGCGCGTCGATCGCAATTCGTCATGCGCATGTGAAAAGTGGCTGTGCTGTTCTGCTGAGCCACATTCGAAGAAAGTGTCACAAAGAGAGAAGACAGCAGAAGAGAGAAGAACGGGGAAACGAGATAGGAATCTGGAGCAAAGGCTCTGCTCTTTCTGTTCATTCATCGTCGTCAACATGCCTATAGACACTTTTCGTAGCGTTTCCATCTTTCTACATGATGACTTCGTTCGCAACATCCTAGAAAAGAGTTAGCATACTACCGTACACAGTCTCAACATCTTCTACGTACTCTCTTCAACTCCTTGTAGGGTAAGCACACACAGTTCTGTACCCTCACTTCATCACCAACACCACACTCCTTGCCCAAGATGGTAATACTTTGCACCTTGACACCATTACGAAGCATACCAGTATCATGTGTTCCAGCAGGCATTGGTGTACCTTCCACACGAGCCCAAGCACCGACCTTGCTGTTCCAGCCAATGATCGAGTATAATACGCAAGCATCGTGACGAATCTCTGCATCCTCAAGTACAATAGCCTCCTTCACTCGTACACCGGCACCGATGGTGACACGAGGACCAATTGACACATTTGGACCAATCTTGGCAGTGGGGTCAATGTTCGCTGTTGGGTGGATGTAGACTGGTGGGAGGATCTGTGCGGACGGCTTTGCAAGCTCTTCTGACTGGTTTTGGAATGCCTTCATAAGGTA